>Ga0153948_1000402_pt1 | contig 23451 bp, 19 predicted proteins | sample TSNJ032MetaG_FD_104696 | JGI IMG/M metagenome (GOLD analysis project Ga0153948, IMG submission 104696) | Attine ant fungus gardens microbial communities from New Jersey, USA - TSNJ032 MetaG | ecosystem: Host-associated > Fungi > Mycelium > Unclassified | place: USA: New Jersey, Wharton State... | reverse complement strand
CTTCATCGATCTCAACAGTCCGATGAACATGTATTACTTTGTGCTGGCTGTGTTCGTGCTTGGGGTCTTCGCCATCTGGCGCATCACCAACTCGCCCTTCGGCATGATCCTGAAATCGGTGCGCGAGAATGAAAACCGCGCCATATCGCTCGGCTATTCCGTCAATCAGTACAAGCTGGCCGCATTCGTGATGTCGGCGGGCCTTGCGGGCCTTGCAGGCGGCATGAAGGCGCTCGTCTTCCAGTTTGCAACGCTGACCGATGTCGGCTGGCAGATGTCGGGCGAGGTCATCCTGATGACGCTGCTTGGCGGCATCGGCACGCTAATCGGACCCATCGTCGGCGCCGCCTTCGTCGTCGCCCTCCAGAACTATCTCGCAACGTCCGACTTCCCAGTCACAATCGTCACAGGCCTCATCTTCATGGCATGCGTCATCCTCTTCCGTAAAGGCATCGTCGGGGAGTTCTACGCCTGGTTTGAACGGAGGAAGTGAGAATGAGCGATGCTTTCTTTATTCATCGCACGACTGTCTCGCCGAGTTGGATCGACTATAATGGCCATATGGGTGACTATGCCTATGGCATCGTCTTTTCGGATGCGGCGACCGCCTATATGGACAGAATTGGCATCGATGCTACCTATCGCAAGGGGAATAGTGCAACGCTGTACACGCTCGACAGTCGTATCGGATATCTTAAAGAATGCCATGTCGGCGAAGCGTTGAGTGTGGAGCTCTCTGTTCTGGACGCTGATCGCAAACGCATGCATCTTTTTTTGCGCATGCTGAACGAAAGTGGTCAGGAAACGGCTCTTTGTGAGCAGGTGTTGATGCATGTCAGCCGCACGAGTGGATCACCGCGTGCATCCGATATGCCGGAATTGGCACAACAGAGGCTATTTGCCGACCTTGAACTTTCTCAAGCTACCATAAAGCCAGATTGGCTTAGGCGCCCGATAGGCTTGGGAAAAAAACCGTAGCCGGTCCGATCTCTTGAGCTGTCGCCCCTTACGGGACGACAGTTATGATCAAATAGTGGTCTCAATCAATTATTGAGCCGCACAGTGATGCTAGCGTAATTGTCCTGCATTTAGGCGCTTGAAGGCGCTAACCACTAACGGACTGTTTCAGCTATCACTTTTCAGAACATCATAACTGCCGAAAGTTCTCTAACACTGCACCGCGAGCAAGGCCCGGAGCTGGATGGTCTCCTGGTAGCGATACGGTTCGGTTAGAGCCTGCTACTCCCCACAATAGACATATGAACTCACTGCACATTGGCATTCTGCGGCGAGTTTCGCTTTTTCACATGCAGATTCTTGAGCGCATGTGAAAATACCGCTTGCGATTGGTATACAGTAATGCTTGTATCCCTGTATACAAGAATCGGAGGCGGACCATTGTCACTAGCCCTTAAGTTTAATTCGGATTTTACGGCCCGCCTCGACGCGATAATCGCTGATATTGCCGAGCTGGTTTTGATCGAGAGCGGCTCATACGACGCGGAAGGTGTGACACGTGTTTCGCACTGGATGGGCGAACGATTGCAGGCGCAGGGCTTTCAGTTGAACTACGAACAGCTGCCAGAACGCGGTGAGCGCTTGACGGCGGTTCGAAAGGGCAATGGCAAGGGAAAAGTGATGATCCTTGGCCATGCCGACACGGTTTGGCCACGAGGGACTTTGGAAAGCTGGCCCTTTGAAATCAACGGCCCGCTGGCGACCGGACCGGGCGTCGGCGACATGCGCGGTGGTCTTGTGCTTGCATTGAATGCCATTGACGCGGTGACCAATGCCAACATGGCCGAGTTTGAGGAAATCAAGTTTCTCGTCGTGAGCGATGAAGAACTTGGCAGCCCACTATCGCGAGGATGGATCGAGGAGGAAGCTCGCAAATCCGACTGGGTGCTGACACTGGAGCCGGGCCGTCCGAATGGTGGCTACTTCACGTCCCGAGGCGCTGTCGGCGCATTTTATATTGAGGCAACCGGCAAGACTGCTCACGCTGCTGCAAACTATCTGAAAGGCGCATCGGCTATTCGGCCTCTGGCAAAGATTGTTCCTGCACTCGAGGCGCTGACCGATCTGGATGGCGGCGCCATTGTCAATGTCGGCGTTTTCGAAGGCGGCTCGGCCCGCCAAGTGATACCAGGTTCCGCCAAGCTTCACGTTGATATGCGCGCGCGTACACCGGAAACTGCAGAGCGACTTCTACAGCAAGTAGAAGCCTTGGTGGCAAGCGTGAACACAGCCGACGTGCCTGTCGTTCTTTCCGGAGGATGGACGCGACCGGCATGGGCGAAATCGGCAGAAACTCAAAAGCTGTTCGACATCGTAGCCGCTGCTGCAGCGGAAGTTGGTACTCCTTGCGTGGAACTGACCAACATTGCCGGCGGTTCGGATGCGAGTTTCTGCGGGGCAATTGGTCGTCCAACGATTGATGGGCTAGGGCCTATCTGCAACGACATCTGCTCGCGCGACGAAACCATCATCATTGAAAGCCTTGTGGGGCGCGGAGCTGTATTCGCGACGCTGCTCGCGACGCTTTCATCCGAAAACAACTAAAACGTTGGGTATAGTAAAATGGCACTTCTGACAGGCGCAGAATATATCGAAAGCCTTCGTGACGGACGCGAGGTCTGGATGGATGGAGAGCGGGTCGAGGATGTGACGAAGCATCCTGCATTCGCCGGTATGATCAAAGCGGCTGCTCGTATGTATGACATGCAGCACGAGGAAAAGTATCAGGAACAACTGACCTATCTCGATGCTGACGGCGTTCGACGCAGCCGCTTCTACAAGCTGCCGGAGACGCATGAGGATCTTGTCAACCGTCGCCACATGACCCTGTCGATTCTCGACGAAGTGTCCTCGACGATGGATCGTTTTGGCGATGAAACGGTAACCCCTCTATTCGTCATGCACGATCGTAAAGATCTGCTTGACCAGTTCGATACGCGCTATCATCAAAACGTGCAGCACTGGCTCGACAAGTTGCAGCGTACTAACCTGTTCATGTCGTCGGCCAACACGGACCTGAAGGGCGACCGTTCCAAGCAGCCCTACCAGCAGCCTGACCTCGATCACTATCTGCGTGTGGTTGAAGAACGCGAAGACGGCATCATTGTTTCGGGTGCGAAATACGAGACTGGTGCGTCCTACGCTCACGTCGCGTTCGTCAAACCGACGGTTGGCGCATGGATACCGGAAAACAAGGACTTCGCCGTTGCCTTTATCGTGCCGATGAACGCAAAAGGCATCAAGCATGTCTGCCGAGCGCCATTGGCGCGGGGCGTTGATCCATTCGACCGTCCCCTCACCGGGCAGTTCGACGAGATCGATACACTGCTGGTTTTCGACAATGTATTCATTCCTTGGGAAGACGTTGTGTTCTCGCGCCAGCCGAAGCTTGCTGAAGCCATTCGCAGCGATCTTACCCGCTGGGCAGCACAGGGCTTCCTGCTGCGTTCGCTCGCCAAGGCCGATACGCTTGTGGGCGCGGCATTGCTGGTATCCGAGCACTCGAAGGTCAATACCGTTCCGCAAGTCAAGGAACGCATTGCCAAGCTGATGGTCTATCGTGAGGCGCTCAACGCGTTCATTCTTTCCGCTGAAGCAGCGGCAGAGCGCACCATCACCGGACTGTGGATGCCCAATCAGGCGATCCAGAATGCCGGTCGTGTATTCGCTTCGTCAAATTATCATCACGCCGTTCATGACCTGCGCGACATAATTGGCGGCAGCCCGATTGTTGTCCCCTCGCGCAAGAGCCTTGAAAGCCCGGATGTCGGCCCGATTGTGGAGAAATATTTCCGCATCGGAAATGTCGATGCCGAGACACGAATGCGGGCTATGAACCTCGCGACCGATCTGACCAGCTCTGCCTATGCTGGTCGCGCGCAGTGCTATCAGATATTTGCCGAGACGCCGATTTTCGCGCAAAGCATGGCGCTCTATGGAACTTTTAACCGGCAGGGTGCAATGATGCGGGCCGCAAAAATGGCTGGTATCAAGGTTTAGGCTCAATGACACAATCCGAGAATGACAACTCATCTTCGCTCGATAATTTCGATATTGGGGACGCGACATTTACGCCCGTCAGCTCTGCCGACGCGGTTTATGAACTCCTCAAGACCGCTATTCTCGAAGGCAAATTAAAGACCGATGAACGGTTGCGTGAAGTAGAGTTGGCAAAGCGTCTCGGTGTCAGTCGCACGCCTTTGCGGGAAGCGTTCACGCGGCTGCTGTCAGATCGGCTTCTGGTGCGAACTGTTTCCGGAGTGATCGTTGCCGATGCTCAAAAACGGCTTCGGGGAATTCGGGAAATTCGCGTCGCGCTCGAAGGTTACGCGACGCGGCTTGCGGTTCCGCATCTGACGGAAGCAGATATCGAGTTTCTTGAACACTCGACCCGTCTCTCAAAAGAGCTGCCTCTCGCGGCAACGACAGAGCGTGTGCGCAATAACAATATGTTTCATCGTCGCATTTTCGCAGCCTGTGGTGTCCCACAACTGCATGAGACGATAGAGGAGTATGCAACATTCTTCATGAATGAAGCGACACTTGCGGCGTTGACCAGTGATCAGGCTCGGCTAGCCATTGCGGATCATGAATTATTGGTTGCGGCAATCAGAAAGCGTGACGCGGATGAAGCGGAAAAAATAATGCGCCGCCACGTCATGCTTAGTTCTACGTGAATCAAATAGGAGGTTAGATTGAACATTAAGGCCCTGCTTCTATCCGTTGGCTTGGTCGTACCCACACATGCCCTGGCGGAAGACGTTACAATTCAAGTCTGGGGTTCCACTTGGCAAAGTCTCTATGAGCCTTTGGCGGAGCGCTTTGAAAAGGATACCGGCATCAAGGTCAATGTCGTCACACAATCATCGTCCGGTGAAGGTCTGGTCAAGCTTCAGGCTGAACGTGACAACCCGACGATTGACGTGTGGTTCACGACCAATGCCGTGGCTGCTACTGCCGCAACCGACCAGAAGCTCTTCACGAAAATTCCGCAGGACAAGATCGGCAACATTTCCGAGCTGATCGATGGCGCGCATACGGATGATTGGGTCGCGGCTTATTATTACCCACTCGGCATTATCTATAACGCCGATACAGTGCCTTTTGAGCCAAAGGAATGGCAGGACCTCTGGAAGCCGGAACTTGCGCATACAATCATTGCTCCGAGCATGTCGATCTATCAGGGTTCGCTTCTGCTGGTCGCAAACCAGTTGAACAACGGAACGATGGAGAATGTCGATCCGGGTTTCGCTGCGATTGAAAAACTGAATCCCAATGTCTCGCTTTACTATACATCGGACTCGCAGGCCCGCCAGTCGATGGCTCAGGGCGAAGGTTCGATCCTCATCGGTCAGTCGGCGCATTTCCATCGACTGAAAGAAGAGGGGATGAATGTCAAGATGATAACGCCAGCGCCAGCACCGCTCTATCTCGATGTCATGATGATGGTGAATGGCAAGAACCAGGACAATGCGGCAAAGTTCATCAACTACGTGATCTCTGAAAAAGAACAGTCGATCATGGGTACGTCTGGTTATATGCCGCCTGTGAACAAGAACTCCAAATCGTCTCCCGCACTTGAAGCTGTGGCCCCAGCCAAAGGTACGACCGTCGTTTTTGATGGTGCAGCAATTGCAGCGCATATTGCTGATTGGCAAGCACGATTTGAGAAGATCGTCACTCAGTAAGCCTGAGATAGTCTAAAGCCAAACCACTTCCTGGTTGTCGGCAAGACGACCAGGAAACACTCTTTCTCCTTTACCTAGGCTTCCCCCGATGAAGAACATGCAAAGCAGTTCGCTGCGCCTAGAGCGTTTGAACAAAAGCTATGGATCCTTGCAAGTCGTCAACGACGTTACGCTTGACGTGCCAGCCGGTTCGATCCTGACGCTGCTTGGACCGTCGGGATGTGGCAAGACAACCGTTCTTCGGATGATCGCGGGATTTGCCAATGTTTCGTCCGGCAAAGTACTCGTTGACGGCAGTGATGTCAGCGCGATGGAGCCGAACTTTCGCGATACCGGAATTGTTTTCCAGAGTTATGCCCTTTTCCCGCATATGACGGTCGCCCAGAATGTGGCCTTCGGCCTCAGGATGCGCGGGATATCGAAGGCAGAGCAGGTATCCAGAGTTGGCGAGGCGCTGGAGATGGTTCAGCTCACGCATCTGGCGGAGCGCCATCCAAGCCAATTGTCGGGAGGACAGCAGCAGCGCGTGGCGCTGGCCCGCGCGCTTGTCATCCGGCCCAAGCTTCTGCTGCTCGATGAGCCCCTTGGTGCGCTGGACCGGCACTTGCGGGAAGGGCTCCAGATGGAGCTTCGCACGCTTCAGCGCCGTCTCGGCGTCACAACCATTCTGGTCACGCATGATCAGGAGGAAGCGCTGTATCTATCCGATTATATCGCTGTGATGAACAAAGGTGTCATCGAACAGCTTGGAACGCCTCTTGAAATTTATGATCGCCCGCGCACGGAATTCGTCGCGCGCTTTCTTGGTGTTCCAAACATCATCAATGCTGACGTGCTCGGCATTCGGCAAAATGAAGCAACGATTTCCATGCTGGGTGTTGAACTGCAGGCGTTGCCTGCCGGCCATGTCTCCGCAGGCAAAAATGCCAAGATTTCCATTCGACCTTCCCATATTAACATCACGACAGTTGACGATCCGCAGCCCGGCCTTGTTGGACAGGTTCTGATGACAAAGGAGCTTGGTGAGCGCACGATTTATCATGTCAACGTCAATGGTGTGACCATCGAAGCGCACTCGTCAAGAATGCGTTCGGTCAGCCGTCATGGCGAGGGAAGCCAGGTGAAGCTGGTCCTCGATCCAACACACACGATTGTGCTGGAGGGATGATGGAAGACCCAAACCCTAAAGTTGCGCGTCTACTTACTCCGGCGCTCGTTATCGCCGCAGTTATCGTTGCTGCCTATAGTTACTTTGCTTATGCGAGCTTTTTCGTGAAAGGCGTTTCGGCATTCGCGCTCGAAGGCTCGCCGACGCTGAAGAACTATCAGCGTGTTCTCGGATCATCCTCCGATCTCTATGTCCTGGCGATGACCTTGTGGTCATCGTTTGTGATGGCGGCGATCACCATCGCCGTTGCCGTTCCTGTGGCAATGGTGATCGTTCGCGCCCAACGCCAGTGGATCGCCAATCTCATCATGTTGGCTGTGGCAGTGACGTTTCTGTCGGGCGGCGTGACCCGTGCCTATTCCTGGCTCGTCATCCTTGGCAATAAGGGATTGTTGAACCTGACGCTTAGTGGTCTTGGTATGACTGGGCAGCCAATCCGGTTTCTGTATAACTGGTTTGGTGTCGGCCTCGCGATCATTCACTACCTGCTACCGTTCGCAATTTTCACGCTCGTTGGCGCAGTGCGCAACCTGAACCCCTCCGTGGAAGAAGCCGCCCGCAGCCTTGGTGCAACCCGTACCAAGACTTTCTGGCTCGTTACTTTTCCGATGCTGCTTCCCGGTCTGATGGTGACAATGACGATGATCTTCTCAATTGCTTTGGCCTCGTTCCTGTTCCCAATGTTGCTCGGTGGAGGCAAGGTGCGGATGGTTGCAAACCAGATTTATGACCGCATGTTCGTTGAATACGACATTCCCTTTGCGGCTGCGACGTCTGTGGTTTTCCTCGCTGCCGCTTTCATCGTGATCTGGGCGATGACCGTTCTTTCGCGTCAAATCAAAAGGTTTTATGCGTGATGATGCGTCGCAATCTTGAAACAAAATTTGGTCCCGTCGTCGTCATTCTGGCGGCTGTGGCCGTGTTCTTTCTGCTGTTGCCTGTTGTCTTCGTGGTGCTGCACAGCTTCTCGCCAACGCGCTATTTCCAGTGGCCGCCAACTTCGTTCACGTTGAAATGGCACCAGCAGTTTTATCAATCGAAACTGTTTATGGATGCTGCGAAGAACTCGTTCATGATGGCGCTGATCGTGACACCGTTGAGCCTGCTGATCGGTATCCCGGCGAGCTACGCGATGGTGCGCGGCAAGTTTCACGGGAAGGAGTTGATCCAGCAGATATTGAATTCACCGCTGATCATTCCGGGCGTCGTGACCGGTGTGTCGCTGCTGTCGCTCTTTTCTACGGTTGGAATCCATATTGGCATGTTCGGGCTCTGCGCAGGCATGCTGATTTTCGCACTACCGTTTGCCTTGCGGGCGTTGACGGCAAACCTTCTGGGGCTTGATCCGCGCATTGAAGAAGCAGCACGTTCTCTCGGTGCCAACCCACAGCGAACATTCTTCCTGATCGTCATGCCGCAATTGAAGTCGGGTATTCTGGCCGCCTCCATCTTCATCTTCGTCGAAGCGATCGATAACTTCTCGATAGCCGTGTTTCTATCGAATGATCGGACCCGCGTTCTGCCTGTCGCAGCCTACCAGTATATCAAAGATTTTGATGATCCGACGGTGGCAGCAATGGCGACGGCTCTGATTGCTCTGTCGTGTATCCTTGTCGTGCTTCTGGAAAAGCTGATCGGCTTCCAGAAAAGCCTGAGATTATAGGTGTCAGCCATGTTCTTGAATCATCAGTTCTCGGTCTCGGACCTCAAGCGTGCCTTTGGTAGTTTCCCCACGGGGGTCACGGTCATGACCACGCGCGATACCAATGGCGAGCCGGTTGGTATGACGGCCAGCTCCTTCAACACGGTCTCGATGGAGCCTGCGCTGATACTCTGGTCGATCCGGATCGACAGTTACAAGCGAAGCGCCTTCGCTAATAATGATCGTTTCACAGTCAATATACTGGCGGAGGACCAACTCGACGCCTGTTACGGCTTCGCCAAACCTCTGGGGCAGGCGTTCGATTTGGTCGAATGGGAAGAAGGTAAGACCGGCATTCCCCGCCTATTGGGCGCAGCGGCTCATCTTGAATGTCAGGTTTGGGCTCGTCATCTTGCTGGAGACCACGAGATCATCATCGGCGAAATCACTTCGCTTGCAAGCTCAGATGTTCGGCCGCTCGTTTTTCATGCCGGCAAGACCTGCCAGCTCCCCACACTCGAAATGCACAAAGGCTGAACCATGTCTGATGTAATCCGTATTGAAAAACTCAAGCGCACCGCGATGGTCTCCATCTACGGTGGTGTGGCTTATGTCGCTGGCATGTGCGGCACAAAAGACGATCCGATCAGAGATCAGGTTCGCGTTGCTCTCGAGAAGGTCGACCGTTGGCTAGCATCTGCCGGAACCGATAAATCCAGAATTCTGAGCGCTACAGTCTGGCTGTCTAAGCTCGAACATTTCGATGCGATGAACGAGGTGTGGGAAGCATGGATTGACCCGGAAAACCCACCCTCGCGCGCAACAGGGATTGCCGCACCAGCAGGTGAAGGTCTGGACGTTGAAGTCATTGTCAGCGCTGCAGTCGCCTAGAGTTTGAGGCAAGAATGAAGAATTCCAATCATGACGGCTTGACCGTTGCAGTGATCGGCGCTGGCGTGGTTGGGCTTTCAACTGCTGCGTGGCTTCAACGTTCTGGCCATCAGGTCGTCATCGTCGATCCCAAGCCTCCGCTTACCGGTATCGATATGCGCGGCGCAGCGTCCTATGGCAATGCCGCAACGATTGCGCCATCTGGCATATTCCCGGTATCCAGTCCGGGTATTCTTTGGCGGGTTCCCGGCATGATGCTGGACCGCAAGGGGCCACTCTCGCTTTACTGGCGTGACCTACCAGACCTGATACCATGGCTTACGGCCTTTATCCTTGCTTCGCGCTCGACGTCTTTCGAGCGTCTGACGCAAGGTCTGGCTGGCCTAATGCGGCATATTGAGAGTGGACATGCGCCGCTCATGGCTGAGGTCGATGACCTGCGTTTTACACCGGGCCAGGGCACAATTCATCTCTACCATACGACGGCTGAGATGGAGAACGCACGCGGCGCAGTGGCGCGCCGGAACCGTGAAGGGGTGCGTGGGCGTTTCCTGAGCAAGAACGACATACGCGATCTGGAGCCCCATCTCGCTCCTGATTATGCGGGAGGCGCAATCTTCGAAGACTGCTATATCCTCGATAGTCCCGAGAAATATTGCAGGGGTCTTGCGCAACTGATTCAGAAGCGCGGTGGTCGTTTCGTGCAGGCTTCGGTTGAGCACATTGTTGGTGCAGCCGATGGTATTGAACTCACCACGCGTTCGGAAAAGGTCAAGGCGGACCGCATCGTCATTGCCGCTGGCGCTTGGTCACGCCAGATCGCGCGTCGTTTTGGCCAGCGGATCAACATGAATTCGGAACGCGGCTATCATGTCGCCTTCGAGCCGCAAGCCGGTTTGCTTAATCATGCGGTTATGTACCCAGCGGATGGCTTCTTCCTGACACCTCTTTCGCACCAGATCCGTGCAGCTGGAACGATCGAGCTGGGTGGTCTGGATAAGCCAGCACGTGACGTGCGTCTGCGCGTTCTGGAAGAAAAGGCCCGGAAAATGGTCCCGGCACTTGGTCGCGTCGAGGATACGTGGCTGGGCTTCCGCCCGTCCAGCCCGGATAGCCTACCGTTTATCGGCCCGTCGAGCCGTGATCCACGTGTATTTTTCGCCTGCGGTCACGGTCACATGGGGCTGACGCTGGGTGGCATCACCGGTAAACTGATTGCTCAATTGGTTTCCGGGGTTCAGCCCGAACTGGATATCTCAGCCTTTAATCCGGGCCGCGCTACAATCAGGATCAAGCCATGACCTTTTCTCTAGCCATCCGTTGCGCCCGCACAGGGGCATTCGGCGTTGCCGGAACCACGTCGTCCATCGCTGTTGGCGCGCGATGTCTCTTCGTTGAGGCCGGTGCAGGTGTTGTTATCACGCAGCATCGCACAGACCCGCGTTTAGGTCCCAAGGGGCTTGAACTGCTGATGGAAGGACACACCGCCTCAGAAGTAGTGGCGTCTCTCGTCCGCTCCACGCCGCATGAAGGTTGGCGCGAGCTTGCGGTGTTGGACCGGGAAGGCAACAGTTCGGTTCATCAAGGCAGACATCAGGAACGCTTCTATGCGCGGTCCAGTGCTCCAAATGTTGTTGCGGTTGGCAATATTCTTCGAAATGAGCGGGTTCCCGAAGCAATGGTTGCCACGGCGTGTTTCGATGAGAACGCAACTTTGGCTGATCGTTTGATTGCGGGTCTTCGAGCAGGGCTAGACGCAGGCGGTGAAATATTCACGCTCAAATCCGCGGGTTTGAAGGTCGCCGATCATCCAGGCTTTGCCTCTGTCGATTTACGTGTCGATCTATCCGACAATCCTATTGAAGACCTTGCACAGCTTTGGCGCGCCTATGAGCCACAGCAGGCATTGTTTGTGCAACGGGTGCTCGATCCAGATAGTAGTGGCAGAGCGACATGTTCCGCGGAGATTCTGGAAGCAGAATAAGCCGTTGGGCGCAGTTGAAGCAGGCCAAAAGGAAATTCGAAGATGACAATGGGTTCCAAGTCGATTGCACAGCTTTCAGCCCTGTTGCAAAATGGCGCGCTCGATCCGGTCGCGCTGATGGAAGAAACATTTGCCGCGATTGAATCCCACTCGGATCAAACGATTTTCACCTATCTGCTGAAAGAGCGCGCCGGTAAGGAAGCTGAGGCATCGCGTCGAAGGATAAGGGAAGGGCGTTCTCTCGGTGTGTTGGACGGTATACCAATCGCCTGGAAAGATTTGTTTGCTGTTGAAGGGCTGCCAACGACTGCTGGTTCCCAAATCCTTCAGGATACAAAGCCAGAAGTGCACGATGCTGCTGTCGTGCGTGCGCTGACGGCTGCTGGCACGGTTAGTGTCGGCCGTGTGAACATGAGCGAGTTTGCCTTCTCCGGCCTTGGCATTAATCCGCATTTTGGAACGCCACGGAACCCGGCTTCGCCAGAAGGTGAAAATCGCCTTCCGGGCGGTTCGTCGTCCGGATCAGCGGTTGCGGTTGCGGCAGGCCTTGTGCCGGCTTCGATCGGTACGGACACCAGTGGTTCCGTGCGCATACCGGCGGCCTTCAACGGTGTTGTGGGCTACAAAGCGACGCGCGGTCGTTATTCTATGGAAGGTGTTTTCCCGCTTGCCGAAAGCCTGGACTCGCTAGGACCATTGTGCCGCACGGTTCAGGATGCAATCTGGCTCGACGCGGCCATGCGCAATGTGGTCAGCACGCCTGTCGCTCGCCCATCTCTTTCGGATATCTCCTTCATCATTCCCGATACGGTCATGTTCGACGATGCGGAACCGGAGGTTGTTGAGGCATTCGAATTATCTGGTGAGCGTCTCGCACGTGCTGGTGCTCGAATTCGCCGTGAGGCGCTCCCTGAATTCACCGAGATCTTCGAGCTGATGGCCAAATATGGCTCACTCGTGACTGCCGAAGCCTATCATGTTCATCGCACACGTCTGGCATCGTCCCTAGTTGAACAAATGGACCCTCGCGTTGTGAAGCGCACATTACTTGGTAAGAATGTATCGCTTTCCGACTATCTTGAGGTGCTGGCTGCGCGTAAATGGCTAATGGCCTCTTTCAAGCAGCGACTGGGACCAGATGCCATCCTGCTAAACCCCACGCTGCCTCATGTCGCTTGTCCGGCAGAACCATTGCTGAAAGATGACGAGCTTTTCTTCAAGGTGAATGCGAAGACCCTACGCAACACGCTCATCTGCAATTTCCTCGATGGTTGTGCTATCTCGTTGCCCTGTGGTGTTGGTAGTGCTGGTTTGCCAGTCGGTCTTCAGCTCTCAGCATCTGGAGGTGCTGACGATAGAGTTCTGGCAGTGGCTGCAGTTGTGGAGCAACTTCTTCGCTAGAGAGTTGTAGCTCCATACGGCGCGATTTAGCGCCGTATGGATATATGCTTGTAGGGTGTCAGGCAGACCGTTTCATGGGTTGTTGGGCTTATAATCCTGCGGCATCGGGTAGTCGTCAGAATTGAGGACCCAGCCGGGTTTCAGCGAGAAATCCATGCGCGGCGGGCAGAAAATATCTACCAGATCATTGCGCCCCTCATTGATCGCCCGTGTCGTGTGAATAACCGGCGGTGGAATGACAAGAGCTGATGGAGATTTGACCTCTATCGCCCGATCTGGTTGCCAGTCACTCATATCCGTCGTCCAAGCCCAACGCAGATGGTGAGTGAAACTCCCTGCCACTGCCAGTGAACATTGTTCAAAATCATCATGATGATGTGGCGACATCTTTGCAGGGTCGCGCGGGCCATTTTGGGGCGGGAGAGCATTGATCATGAAGGTGGTGCAGCGGAAAATTCGGCCAAAGCGCCCCGGCTCGTCGGGAACCGCCAGCGAGTAAGAGCGCACCTTCCAGCCGCCAACGGGTTGGGGCCACGACTGGAAGGGCGGTATATGTTTGCGAGACTTGTCGTAGGCGTGGGCATTTGGCGCCATTTCTACGAGGTCTTTGGATGCGACTGTGAAGAGTCGGACTACGTTTCCGCCTGTTGGAAAGTTGATGTGGCTGTCCCCCGGCGGAATAAATGTGACCGAGTTGCCTGCTACCTCAGTTGCCACACCGCCCCATTCGACCGTAGCGATGGGGTTCTGGTCTGCGAGATAAAGAACATATTCGTCGGCTTGGGCTTTGCGTTCCAATACCGTTCCCGGTTCAAGCTCCGAATAGGCGAGAATGAAATTGCATCCTCGCAAGAACCAAGTGCGCTCGCCGGGAGCCGTGTGATCAGGAGCTGAGGCATAAAACTCTGCCAGCTGTTCTTCGGCGATGAGACCCGTGGGGTTCGGCTTGGATGCGGCAGCAAAGAGGTCTGCTCGTGGATCCTTGTCCTTAAACATTGGGTTTCCTTTCATTCCCTGGCTGTTGCCAGCATTTGCGCTGCTGATTTGCGCAACAGCGCCTGATCTGATCCGCACACGAAGACGGTGACGCCAAGCTTGTGCCAGCGCGGAACATCAGCGGCATTACCGACAAATAGTCCGACAGCAACGCCGGCTTTCTTGCCAGCGTCGATAACCTTTTCGATGGCTGTATCAAGTTCCGTCGACGGAAAACCCACCCCCATGGATTGAGAGAGATCGGCTGGGCCGACGAAGAGCACGTCGACATCCGGTTCTTGTGCGATTTCATCCAGTCGAGCGAGCGCTGCTTGATCTTCGATTTGCGCCATCACTACGTTTTGCGCATCACAATGGGTTCGATATTCGGCAATGCCATAACTGCCGTAGTTGCCTGCGCGCGGCGAAGGAGAAAGGCCGCGTTTGCCCCGGGAAAAGCGGACAGCATCACAGACAGCGGCGGCCTGCGCCGCATCCATGACATGAGGAACCATGACACCTTCAAGACCGAGATCGAGTAGGGGGGCAATCCAGTCGGTGGAGTTACCCCACCGACGAGAGAGAAGCGGTAGACCTGCTGCACGTCCGACTAACGCCAGAATATCCATCTGCGCAATGCTGATCGGGGCATGTTCCTGATCGACGACTGCAAAATCGAGGCCCGCAAAGCCGAGAATCTCAACGATATGCGGTGCGGGCGTCTTGATGAAACTGCCGATCAGCAGTTCACCGTTCCGGATACGGGACCGTAAGCTTGGTTGTGTTTTATCTGAAGGCTGTTTCACCTGACACATCCTCAAATTGTTTGTGTTCCGGAGGCGTCGCCGACAGTGCTGTCTTCTTTTCCAGCAATTGGCTGGTCATCCTCGAAGCTGAGATCGCGACCGTTGGTTTCGGGAAGAAGTGCAACGGCCACAAGGACGAAGATGTAAGCCAGCATGGCGCACAGAGCCATTGCATCGCGCAGCGGCAGGAAACTGCCGGTCGCCATCATGCCGACAATTGCGGGGCCGAAAGCACCCGCAGCGCGGCCAAAATTATAGCAGAATGCCTGACCGTTACCGCGGATCGTGTTGGGGAAAAGCTCCGTGAAGTAGGGTCCAAGAGCGGCATAGATTCCGAGCAGCGAGAAGCCGAGCATGAAGTTAATGACGAGGGAGAGTGCACCCATCGGCGGGGTATAAAGAAAGATCGGAATGATAATCCAGTTCAGCACTGTGAACAGGAAGAAATTGCGACGTCGTCCAATCAGATCGCAAAGATAGGCAGCAACGATATAGCCGACGAACGAGCCGAAGGTCATGACAAAGACGTAGTAACCAACAGTGACCGATGAAATCTGGTAATGCGACTTGAGGAAGGTTGGTAGCCAGATCAGAATTGAAAAACCTCCGCCCTGAATGCCAAGCGCCAGCAATGAACACAGGATTGTTGTCTTCAGATAGCGCGGGTGGAAAATCACAAAAGGACTGATCTTCTCTCCACGGTCAGCAAGCGCCTTGCGGGTCTTGAGAAAAACTTCGGGTTCCTCGACGCCACGCAATCCCCAGAACACCCAGAATGCCGGGAGCGCGCCGATCCAGAACATCCAGCGCCAGGCATTTTCAGGTGGCATGGTAGCAAACAGGACTGACGACAACAATGCGGCAAAGCCATAGCCCACAGCGTAGGCGCTTTGCACATTGCCAACCGCTTTGCCGCGATAGGCAGGTCGGATCACTTCGCCCATCAGTACCGCGCCAGCTGCCCACTCACCGCCGAAGCCAATGCCTGACAGAATGCGGGCGACAAGCAATTGTTCGTAGGAATTGGCGAAGCCACTGGCAATCGTAAAAACAGTGAACCAGGCAATAGCGATCTTCATGACGGTGACGCGGCCGATACGGTCGCACATGATACCGGCGATCCATCCACCGATTGACGAGGAAATCAGAGCCGATGTTCCAAGCCAGCCGGCTTCACTGTTGGTAATTGCCCATAAGGCTACCAGTGTCGGGATCAAGAAGCTGAAGAGCTGTGTGTCGAGCGCATCCGTTGCCCAGCCGACATAGCAAGCGTGAAAGGTCTTTCGTTCGGGAGCGTTGAGCTCGCGATACCATTGAAACATGTTGTCCTCCCAAAGTCGGGTCTCATTGCACCCGGCTGTTCCCAAAGGCGATTATTGTCCCTGATCCTCTTTGTCAGGGTGGGCCGGAGCAATCGATTGCTCAGCCGTTCAGTCCGAGAACATCGGCGGCGTTTTGCGCCACCATGTCGTGAATGTCTCCATCGCGGTAGCCAAGCTCAAGGCAGGTCGTGACGCCGCGACGGAAGCCTTCCAGGGGGCTATAGGTTCCAACCTGCCCAAGGTCCGAGCAAAGAATGGTGCGAGACGTACCGACGGCATCGATATGCGCCCGGAAATCCTGCCTGTCGCGTGTCTGAAATTTCGAGCCGTCGAGGAAGAAGGCCAGAGAATGTTCGACATAGGCACCCATGTCGGCAATCTCGCGGGCATCCTCAGGTGTTGCGCCAACGATGTCTTCAGGATGGGTAAAGACCAGGCGTTTGACGCCACGCTTCAACGCTTCTGCGAAAACGGCTCTGGTTTCCGACACATGAATATGGCCGCTTGCAAGCACCATGTCGTTGGCCGCAATAACATCAAGGACATCGAGAAGTTCGGGAAGCATTCTACCGTCGGCATCGAAAAGCGGAACGGCCGTTGCCGGGCGCATTTTCTGGGTGGAGGCAGGGTGCGCCCAGCCGGATGTCTTTTCCCAGCGGAGATGATTTTCAGCGGCCAGCGTGGGAAGCCACACGATTTTCCCGCCTAGCGCTGCGGTATGCTCGACCGCATAGGGGTTAAGCCCGCCAATAACATTGTTGAGCACAATGCTCGAATAAATCTTCGTCGTGAGTTCCGGGTGGTGCTTTCGGATCAGCTGCGCCGCTACGACGCCGGAATAATCGTGATCCTTGGTGACAGCTGCTATGAAACCAGCCTCTGACAACTGGCGCGCCAGTTCGAGATGATCCAGAGCTCTTGGGGCAATTGACGGACCGCTATGGACATGCGGATCAACGCCGCCGCGCAGAATATCATTGATTTGATGATGAAGCTCATCGGCAGAAGTTGTGTCAGCGGTCGTCATTCCATCCTCCTCAATCACAATGTTCCGTTCAGCGGAACTTTGTTCTGATTTTTATCAAGCAATCGACTATCGGTGTCAAGTGGTATGATTGGGCGCTCGTTTCCTTGGCGGCGGAGGGGGAGGGTAAGACATTGAATGCGCGGGAGCGCTAAGGTTGCTTGGGCCGTCTGTCCGGTTGTTTTCATAGTGAGAATCGCTCTGTATAAACGTGTAAGGAATATCGATTGAGGATCTGGCATGGTCGATGACGATGAAAAAGACGGTGGCAGCCTTCAGTCTGTCGTTCTAACAATGCAGGTATTGGAACAGGTCGTGCGCACCGCAAAGGGTGTCGGCGTGACCAGCCTTGCGAAGGCATTAGGTACCAGCAAAAGCCGAATTCATCGACATCTGCAGACCCTCGTGCGCCAGGGCTATGTGTTTCAACACGAGGATTCCGAGCGCTACGAAGTCGGTCACAGGCTGGTGTCATTGGTGCAGTCGGTGTCTGACAATGCGGGCATGGTGCATGCCGCTTATGATCCGCTGCTTGAACTGCGTGATGCGCTTGGACATTCCGCTGTCGCTTCCCAGCTCACGCCGGACGGGATGCTTGTCATTGCGACGATGCCCGGGCGCTCGCCGATTGAAATTGGCGTGCGCGTCGGGTCGCTTTTGTCGTTTCATAGCTCTGCGCAGGGCAAGGTTGCCGCGGCGTTTTCGTCAGCAGGATTTCAATCCCGTGTGCTCACGGGGCAGCTCGAAGCCTTCACCCCCTCCACGATCATTGAACCCGCTGTGCTGGAGAAGGAGTTTGCCGAAATCAGACGACATGGCTGGGCAGTCGCGCCGCATGAGACGGCTCTCGGATTGAACACGCTTGCAAGCCCAGTATTCGACGCATCGGGGATGGTGTGCGGGGCAACAGGCATTGTCGACATGGTTCAATCGGTCGGCGAAGTGCCAACGGACGAGCAAATCGCGCGTACCGTCGAAGCCGCACGCAAAATCTCGGAACGTCTCGGCTATAAGGCGTAGACGTCTGGAATTTTCGCCTGAAAGAGTGATTTTTCAAAGGCTTCGGGAGTGTTGTCGACGCACGCCACCCGGCGGCATACGAAGTATAGAATTGGCCGTTCTACAACGGTTGATAGCGACTATTCTTAAATGAGTAATAGCTTGAATAATAATCTTGCCAATGCGGTTTATCACAATTAAGCTGGCAATTATTATCGAAAATAGTTTTTCCTGGCCGAGTCGTCAGGTCTCTATGGTCGATACTGGGGCATTCCAAGATCAGTTTCTAGTTTTCAGACATCGGACTGCGACTCTGCACGCGTGACCGCGGCGTGCGGAGGTTGAGGGGCAGCAGCGGGACCGGGTGGGACCGTCATGAAAAACAGGAAGCGTGCGCGTGGGCATCAGTCGTCGGCGGGTTTGCCGGTGCAGTTTGCGGTTATGGCAGGTATCTACCTCGCGGTTGGTAGTTCCACAGTTTTTGCTGCTGACCCGCCGCCTGCACCGTCGAAGACATCGGTGCCTGGTCAAACGGTAACAAATCCACTGACTGGGGAGGAGACCACCGTCACTGCATTGGTCGTTGACCCCGCGGGGACGGCGACAGCTGGAACGACTGCATTTGTTCAGACCCAGGATGGCTATACGTTCCTGGTAAAATCCGCTGGCGAAGTTTTCTATAACGGCGACGCGCCGCCTGTCGCTTTTGCGGTCGCCTCTATTACCGGCGGTCAGGCTGTGGTCACCAGTGCCACTGCATCTGGGAGTGTAGAGATCCCACTTGGTCAGGAGACCACAGATTTTGAAGCCAATTTCAGTGGTTCTGACACTCAAGGAACGCTCACTCCGCCGGTCGATGTGAATGGACCCAATGGCGTAAAGCAAGTCAACTACGGCAAAAATGGCAGCAATGGTCGGGCCGGGGCGCTGTTCGTTCCGCCGTCCTCAGGTGGGGATGGCGCGACCGGACCAACCAACGAGAAAACCTTAGCGACAAATGTCAACGCGACTTCCAATGTGGGTTGGGAAATCGGCAGCGTCGGCGGAAATGGCGGTAAAGGCGGTAATTCTTATGCCAGTTTCTGGAGCGGTCGCGATGGTGGTGATGGCGGCGCTGGCGGAACTGTTCTTGCGACGCAGGCTGCATCAAGCACGATTCAGACAAGCGGCGATAATCATTATGGCATATTTGCTTATAGCCGGAGCGGCGAAGCCGGAGACGGCGGCAGTGGTTATGCTGCACCTGGCGGCGGCACTGGCGGTCATTCCTCCAATGGCGGGCAGGTTACGGTCAACCAATACGGTGCGATATCCACCAACGGAACGAATGCCCACGGCATCTATGCTCTGAGCGTCAGCAATAATGGCGGTCAAGGTGGCGATCAGTGGGGGCTTGTCGGTACTGCGGGCGACGGTGGTTATGGCGGGAATGGCGGGCAGGTTGACGTCAAAACCTTCGCCGGTGCGACCATCCTGACAGAGAAAGACTTCTCAAACGGCATCTTTGCACAATCCATCGGTGGTACCGGGGGATCTGCAGGGGCGAGTAGCAACCTGTTGGTTTCGCTCATAGGCAGTGCCGACAATGGCGGTAGCGGCGGCGAGGTTAACGTCACGAATGGCGGCACCATTGAAACGCATGGTTTGGCTTCACGCGGGATCATGGCGCAGTCGATTGGCGGTGGCGGCGGTGCTGGTGGTACGGCGGCAGGTCTGGTTGCGTTGGCACTTGGGGGCGTGGGCTCCAACGGCGGATCCGGTGGTGAAGTCAGTGTGACGAATGCGGGAACCGGATCGATCTATACGAAAGGCGATCTCGCCGATGGCATTATGGCACAATCCATTGGCGGCTCCGGCGGTCAGGGGACAAACGCCTACGGTCTGGTGAGCATTGGCGGAAACGGTTCGAAGGGCGGTAGCGGGTCGGCCGTTTCTGTTAGCAATCTTGGTCGTATCGTTACCGAAGGTGACGGCGCTCGCGGGATTATCGCGCAGTCGATTGGCGGCGGTGGTGGTGATGGTGGTTCGACCGGAGGTATGGTCGCGGTTGGCGGCAGCGGCAGCGGCGGCGGGGACGGGGCAGCGGTTAGCGTGACCAATGACGGCGTCATCACGACCGGCGGCCAGGATGCAATGGGCATCCTAGCCCAATCGATTGGCGGCGGCGGCGGTAATGGCGGCTCGTCTGGTGCAGTAGGGGCCTTTGTTGGCGTTGCGGTCGGCGGCGCAGGCGGTACGGGTGGTGCTGGCGGTCAGGTCAATGTGACGCTTTCCGACACAGATGCCAGCCAGCCTTCCCGGATTGTAACGACCGGAGACCGGTCAACCGGCGTATTCGCGCAGTCCATTGGCGGCGGTGGCGGTAATGGCGGCGGCGCTGTCAGCGTGGCAGTCGGTGCTTTCGGTGCTGCTTCTGTTTCCGTGGGCGGATCGGGTGGTGTCGGTGGCGACGGCGGAACTGCTATATTGGCCGGTAGTGGTGATGCCGCTATCCAGACCGGTGGTGCGGATGCGGCAGGCATCATACTGCAATCCGTCGGCGGCGGCGGCGGTAATGGCGGTTACGCGGTTTCAGTCGCAGCGGCTGGGGGCCCGGTTTCGGGTTCTTTGGCTGTCGGCGTTGGCGGATCAGGCGCCGCAGGTGGTAAGGGCGGTGAAGTCCTTGTCGGCACCGTCGATGGAAGCGGCAATCTGGTCGCGCCGGGCTTCTCCGGTAGTGTTGTGACCACGGGCGAGCGCTCCGCCGGTATGATTTTTCAATCGGTTGGTGGTGGCGGCGGTAACGGTGGTCTCGCGGTGGCTGCAACGGGCGGCGGGTCTCTCCTCTTTTCCGGTAATCTGTCCGTAGGCATTGGTGGCTCAGCAGGCGCTGGCGGCAGTGGCGGATTGGTGCGTGTTTACACGGATTCCGATATTACGACACGCGGCAACAGCTCGTCTGCTCTGATTGCTCAATCGATTGGCGGCGGCGGCGGTAACGGCGGCGGTAGCATTGCAGCCGGTGTTGCGGGCAGCGCAGGCGTTGCGGCAAATATTAGTGTCGGCGTAGGTGGAAGTGGTGCGGGCGGCGGTACCGGTGGCGCGGTCGACCTTATCGCCGGTGGCGACCTGATCCGCACGACCGGTCAGTTTTCGACTGCGGTTGTTGCCCAGTCAATCGGCGGTGGTGGCGGTAACGGTGGTTATTCAATCGCAGCGGGGCTTGCGGGTGGTGGCGCCGGTGCCGGGACAGTCAGCGTTGGCGTTGGCGGTTCGGCTGATGGCGGTGGCAACGGCGGCGCGGTGAATGCTCAGGTGGATGCCGTTGTTACGACGGAGGCAGACGACTCCGGCGCAATTTTGATCCAGTCGATTGGCGGCGGCGGCGGCAATGGCGGGTTCTCTGTTGCAGCTGGTGGTGCTGGCGCGGGTGCCGGTGCAGGCGCGGTGTCCGTTGGACTTGGTGGTTCAGCTGGTGCTGGCGGTAAGGGCGGCGCGGTGACCGCCCATATCAATAACGATGTTGGAACTGAAGGCGAACGCGCCGCGGGCGTCGTGATGCAATCGATCGGCGGCGGTGGTGGTAATGGAGGTTTCTCCGTATCGGGAACCTTGTCTGGAGCGGGTGCTGGAAGCGGTTCGGTTTCGGTCGGACTTGGCGGTTCGGGCGGTAGCGGCGGCGACGGTTCCACGGTCACGGCAACGGTCGACGGAAACGTAACGACGGAAGGTAAAGACTCCACCGCCATTCTGGCGCAATCTGTCGGCGGCGGTGGCGGCAATGGCGGGTTTAATGTTTCCGGTGCTGTGAGCGGATCGGGTGTCGGCAGCGGTGCGGTCAGCGTCGGATTGGGCGGTAGTGGTGGCACGGGCGCTAAGGGCGATACAGTCACGCTTACCAGCAACGGCTATGTCTGGACGCAAGGGGATCGTTCGTCAGGCGTTGTCGCGCAGTCCATCGGCGGCGGCGGCGGTAACGGTGGTTTCGATGTCTCCGGATCGATTGCCGGTGCCGGAACTGGAACCGGAACGGTCAGCGTGGGCCTCGGTGGCGATGGTGCGGGTGGCGGCAACGGTGGCGCGGTCAACGCGACATCGAACGGAGAGATTCTGACGGAGGGCTTTGCGTCATCTGGCTTCGTTGCACAGTCAATTGGCGGCGGCGGTGGCAATGGTGGCTTCAATGTCAGTGCCGGGCTGTCCGTTGCAGGTGTTGGTGCAGGTTCGGTCGGCGTCGGACTTGGTGGTAGTGGTTCTGGCGGCGGTAATGGTTCAACGGTAACCGCCCACACGACGGCGAATATTGAAACGCGCGGCAATGCTTCAACAGGTGTCCTGGCGCAGTCGGTTGGCGGCGGTGGCGGTAATGGCGGTTTCAATATCACGCCAACGGTATCCGGTGCAGGTACGGGAGCAGGTGCGATCTCGGTCGGTCTAGGCGGTAGCGGCGCTGGCGGCGGTAACGGTGGCACGGTCAACCTGACGGTTGAAAATGATGTGCTGACTCATGGTGCCCAATCGTCGGCTGTTGTCGCACAATCGATTGGCGGCGGCGGTGGTAATGGCGGCTTCAATGTCTCGGCAGCCGGTACCGGTGCGGGAACCGGATCGGGTGCAGTCGGTGTCGGTCTCGGGGGTAGTGCGGGAGCAGGCGGCACAGGTGGTACAGTTGGCAGCAAGGTCACAGGCAATCTCACCACAATCGGCGACAACTCGACGGCCCTGCTCGTTCAGTCACTTGGTGGCGGCGGCGGTAATGGCGGCATGAATGTTTCGGCGACGGTTGCAGTCGCAGGAACCGGGGCCGGCGGTGCGTCTGTCGGCATCGGCGGTTCAGGTGGCGCTGGCGGCGCTTCGGGCAATGCCACATCGGTTCTCACCGGCGATGTTATTACGGAAGGTAACGGCTCTGGCGGCGTGGTCGTCCAGTCACTTGGCGGCGGCGGCGGCAACGGCGGTCTCAATGTATCGGGAACAGTGACAGCAGCCGGTACAGGCGCTGGCGGTGTTGCCGTTGGACTGGGTGGCAGTGGTGGCGATGGCGGCAACGCCGCCGCAGCAGACAGCACGATCAACGGCAATGTCCAAACGTCGGGCGATGATGCGAGCGGTGTGGTCGTCCAGTCCGCCGGTGGCGGTGGTGGCAATGGCGCAATCAATATCGCCGGTGTCGTCAGCCTTTCAGGCAATGGATCGGGTGCGGCCAGCATCGGCATTGGCGGCTCGGGCGGTGGTGGCGGCGATGCTGGGACCGCTGCTGGAAAAATGACCGGAAATGTCGTCACCCAGGGGGATCGTTCCGCTGGTGTAGTGGTGCAATCGCTTGGCGGCGGCGGCGGTAATGGCGGGATCAATGTTTCCGGTGCCGTTAGTCTGGCTGCGCAGAACAGCGGTGCTGTCGGCATTGGCATCGGAGGCTTTGGCGGTGACGGTGGTCACGCAGATACCGCGACCAATGATTTTACCGGTGATGTGGTCACGCTTGGCGTGGATTCGACCGGCGTGCTGGTTCAGTCTGTTGGTGGTGGCGGTGGCAATGGCGGTATCAACATTAG
>Ga0153948_1000401_pt1 | contig 23461 bp, 28 predicted proteins | sample TSNJ032MetaG_FD_104696 | JGI IMG/M metagenome (GOLD analysis project Ga0153948, IMG submission 104696) | Attine ant fungus gardens microbial communities from New Jersey, USA - TSNJ032 MetaG | ecosystem: Host-associated > Fungi > Mycelium > Unclassified | place: USA: New Jersey, Wharton State... | reverse complement strand
CGCGCCGAAAGACGACATCATCGTAATGCTGATCTGTATGTCCCTGACGGTGCTGTTTGACATGGTGATCGCCATCAGCGTCGGGATTGTGCTGGCCTCGCTGCTGTTTATGCGCCGCATTGCACAGATGACGCGCCTGTCACCGGTGAATGTCGAGGTGCCGGAGGATGTGCTGGTGCTGCGCGTTATCGGCCCACTGTTCTTTGCGGCGGCGGAAGGTTTGTTCAGCGATCTGGAATCGCGTATTTCCGGGAAGCGGATTGTGGTGCTGAAATGGGATGCAGTCCCGGTGCTGGACGCAGGCGGTCTGGATGCATTCCAGCGCTTTGTGAATCGTCTGCCGGAAGGCTGCGAGCTGCGGGTGAGTAATCTTGAGTTCCAGCCCCTGCGCACCATGGCGCGCGCGGGCGTGCAGCCGATTCCGGGGCGCCTGGCGTTCTACCCGAATCGCGAAGCGGCATTAGCGGATCTCTAAACATAAAAACGGCTCCATTAGGAGCCGTTTTTGTATTCATCTTCTGCAGGCTGGTTAGCGCTGCGGTTACCCGGCAGGTGTACTAACTAGGTTTATGCTGGTCCCGGCGGCAGCGTTTGTCGTAATGACGTACCCACCAGTATCGGTCGCTGACCTGCTCATGGCCACTCACGCGGGCCCCTGCCAGCCACAAAACAGCACCTAAAAAGATGCTTAGCACCGCGCCGTGCGCGAAGTATTGTGGGAGGTCAAGTTGCGGCAACTGGTTTAAAATAGAATAACCCACACCTGCTACCATCACGAACAGGCCCAACCCCATTAGCACGTTACCGAGTCGTGAAGCGTTTCTGCGTTTCATATGTCACCTCCGGAACTTTGGGTTGCAGGGAAATGTCCCTAATCCTTGTGTGTAAAGTATAGACAACGGGTCTTTTATGAGTTGCGTGAATGATCACAATAATGAGCACGCCCGAGACAAAAGTTTACAAATAAGCGCCTGAACAGCTTGAAATTCTAATGATTCAAACCCGTCATTATTCAAATTTCCCCTCTTCCTGCCGCAGAATTTTGTCAAGCGGCGCGCCAGACAGTAAACTACGCGGCAAATCTGGAACCTTTAGGAATTGAAACGTGACGATTAAACTGATTGTCGGCCTTGCTAACCCAGGCGCAGAGTATGCGGCCACCCGCCATAACGCCGGAGCCTGGTATGTCGATCTGCTGGCCGAGCGGTTACGTGCCCCCCTGCGTGAAGAGCCGAAATTTTATGGCTATACCTCGCGTATCAACCTCGCGGGTGCCGATGTGCGTCTGCTTGTTCCGACCACATTCATGAACCTGAGCGGTAAAGCCGTGGCGGCGATGGCGACGTTTTATCGCATCAATCCGGATGAAATTCTGGTCGCCCACGATGAGCTGGATTTACCGCCCGGTGTCGCTAAATTCAAACTCGGCGGCGGTCACGGCGGTCACAATGGCCTGAAAGACATCATCAGCAAACTCGGCAATAACCCGAACTTTCATCGTTTACGCGTGGGAATCGGCCATCCGGGCGATAAAAACAAAGTTGTCGGTTTTGTGCTGGGTAAACCACCCGCTTCCGAGCAGAAGCTCATTGACGATGCCGTAGACGAAGCGGCGCGCTGTACCGAGGTGTGGCTCAAAGAGGGTCTGACCAAAGCGACAAATCGTTTACACGCCTTTAAAGCGCAGTAGTCCGCGCGAGACGCCATTTTTACCGCGCGTGACGGCGGTTACGTGTATAATAGGCAAAGTTATTTACTTTTCTTCAATCGGTTAATGCTAACGGGTTGAATATCAAGACATTAAGGTGATTTAAAGATGGGATTTAAATGCGGTATCGTTGGTCTGCCAAACGTGGGCAAATCCACCCTTTTTAACGCGCTCACCAAAGCGGGTATCGAAGCAGCAAACTTCCCGTTCTGTACGATTGAGCCGAACACCGGCGTCGTGCCGATGCCTGACCCACGTCTGGATCAGCTTGCAGAAATCGTTAAACCACAGCGCATTCTGCCAACCACCATGGAATTCGTCGACATCGCGGGCCTGGTAAAAGGCGCCTCCAAGGGCGAAGGCCTGGGCAACCAGTTCCTGACTAACATCCGTGAAACCGAAGCCATCGGCCACGTGGTGCGTTGTTTTGAAAACGACAACATCATCCACGTGAATAACAAAGTCGATCCGGCTGACGATATTGACGTTATCAACACTGAGCTTGCCCTGTCCGATCTGGACACCTGCGAACGCGCCATCCACCGCGTGCAGAAGCGAGCCAAAGGCGGCGATAAAGACGCGAAAGCCGAACTGGCAGCTCTCGAAAAATGTCTGCCACAGCTGGAAAACGCGGGCATGCTGCGCGCGCTGGATCTGACAGAAGAAGATAAAGCAGCGATCAAATACCTGAGCTTCCTGACCCTGAAGCCAACCATGTACATCGCGAACGTCAACGAAGACGGTTTTGAGAACAACCCGTACCTCGACAAAGTGCGTGAAATCGCCGCTGGCGAAGGCTCTGTCGTCGTTGCTGTGTGTGCTGCCGTTGAGTCTGACATCGCTGAGCTGGACGATGCCGACCGCGAAGAGTTCATGGCTGAGTTAGGTCTGGAAGAGCCGGGCCTGAACCGTGTTATCCGCGCGGGCTATGAGCTGCTGAACCTGCAGACCTACTTCACCGCTGGCGTGAAAGAAGTACGCGCCTGGACCATCCCTGTCGGTGCCACCGCTCCGCAGGCGGCCGGTAAAATCCACACCGACTTCGAAAAAGGCTTTATCCGCGCACAGACCATCGCGTTTGAAGACTTCATCACCTACAAAGGTGAACAAGGCGCGAAAGAAGCCGGCAAGATGCGTGCAGAAGGTAAAGATTACATCGTCAAAGATGGCGACGTAATGAACTTCTTGTTTAACGTCTAAATAAAATTTGTTGGCTGACGAGATATCAGCAACAACAAACTTTATAGAATCCACGCTCCGGCGTGGATTTTTTATTTGTATAAAATTACAGGTATAATCCCGGCAAATTTCCAACAGGTTCAGATACGAAGATGACAAAACTTACCTTACAAGAGCAGATGCTCAAAGCAGGCCTGGTCTCCAGCAAAAAAATGGCCAAAGTGCAGAGAACGGCGAAGAAATCCCGCGTACAGGCTCGCGAGGCGCGTGAAGCGGTGGAAGAGAACAAAAAAGCCCAGCTCGAACGTGATAAGCAGCTGAGTGAACAGCAAAAACAGGCGACGCTGGCAAAAGAGTTTAAAGCACAGGTGAAACAGCTTATTGAGATGAACCGCATCGTGGTGTCACGCGGGAACATCGATTTCAACTTCACCGATAACAACCTCATCAAAAAGATCGTTGTCGATAAAACGACGCAGACGCAGCTGATTAGTGGCCGTCTCGCCATCGCCCGCCTGGTGGTGGATGGCGCAAGTGAAAGTCAGTACGCGATTATTCCGGCAAGCGTCGCGGATAAAATTGCCCAGCGTGATGCAGACAGTATCGTACTGAACAGCGCCCTGAGCCAGGAAGAGCAGGACGAGGACGATCCGTACGCCGATTTCAAAGTGCCTGATGATTTGATGTGGTAATGACGTTTACGGTCAGAACGGGCTGGCATTACGCGCCGTGATGCGCTCTTCGCTCACGGGGTGCACAAAGTGCAGCTCGCTGGCGTGCAGCATCAGACGCGGCGTGCGCCCGGTACCTGGCAGCGTGAGGCCGCCATACAGATCGCAGCCTAAAATTGGGTGCCCCAGCTGCTGGCAGTGAATACGCAGCTGATGGGTGCGCCCGGTTTCCGGAGTCAGCTCGACCCGCGTCAACGGCAGTAAAGCCCCTTCCCTTTCCTGATAAATACGTTCAACCACCCGATAGCGAGAGCGCGCGGGCTTGCCCGTGATAGCGCAAATCGACATCAGCGGGAACAGCGCCGGATCTTTGGCAATCGCTGCATCTATCACCCCCTCGTTATCGTCCAGATGCCCGCACAGTAGCGCAGTGTAAATCTTGGTCACACGACGCTCGCTAAACTGCTGGCACAGCGCCGCATTGATAGCCTTATTGCGGGCCACCACCATCAGCCCGGACGTGCCGAAATCCAGGCGGTGCACCAGGGTGCAGCCAGGGAAAATTTTCACCAGCCGATAATGCACCGAGTCGAGATTCTGCGGATTTTTCCCCGAAAGGCTCAACAGCCCCGCCGGTTTGTTAATCAGCACCAGATGCGCGTCCTGATAGAGAACTTCAATCTCGTCGAGGCACGGCGGGGCAATAAAGGTATCGATAATCGTAGACATCAGGCTGCACGGATAAAGAGTGGGAGCGGATGATAACGAATTTTCATCCTGGTGGCGAATCAGCCTGCCGCCCCCGCTGGAATTATCTATACTCCCTTTCATCTGCCCTCACCCTGTAAGGCCGCCTGTGTTTGCAACTCTTCTTGTCGCTGTCGTTGCCGTCATCCATCTCTATATTCTGGTGCTCGAAATGTTTTTGTGGAATACCAAAACCGGCCAGAAGGCTTTTAATTTGAGCGCCGACTTTGCGCGCGAAACCCGCGTTCTCGCCGCGAATCAGGGACTGTACAACGGCTTCCTGGCGGCGGGATTGCTGTGGGGGTTATGGCTCGGCGAACACGGTGTTTCGGTGATATTCTTCTTTCTGATCTGCGTGCTGGTTGCAGGTATTTTCGGAGCGGTAACCGCCAGTCGGAAGATACTTTATGTGCAGGCGCTTCCAGCGCTTGCCGCGATCGTGGCGCTAATAGCCCGTTGAGATCATCCGTTACCGTTTATTTCCCCGTCCGGAACAATAAAGCGTTACGTCTCACCGCCCGCCTGATAACCGTTGCGGATAAAGATGCGTAGCACTTCAAAATCGGTATGGGAATATATGAGGGAGCGGACGTTTCGGCTTCCAGCTTGCTGTCTACTTTTTCTGTGATACAGTGCTGAATCTGCTTCTATGAGGGTATTTCTCCGATGTAAGGATTCTGTCTTTTAACAGTTTTTACTTTCCGCATGGCCTGTTGGTTGTGTGGGCGTATGTTATTAAAGATGAGAATCTCTCTGCATGAATACTTTGCTGCTTGCGCTTATCCGCGCATTGCGTAGCCATGGTTGGCTGCGCTTCCTTGGTTTTGCTTATATCTTGTCATCGCTGGGCAATGGTCTTACGCAGGTAATCGTTTTCGGTCAACTTTTACACTGGCACGCTTCTGCTGCGACTCTGACCCTGGTTTATATGCTCTCTATGCTGCCTGGTTTTATAGGGAGTCTCTGGGGAGAGGCGCTGTGTAACACAGTTTCCCCCCTCCGAATCCTGATTTTTACAGAGATACTCGGTCTACTGGGACTTGTTTTTCCCTTATATGGTTTGCTCTACCACAATATTCCGGCTTTACTTGCGGTCCAGTGTTGGGAAGCGCTATTCACTGGCATGAGTTATCCTGCTCTGACTTTGCTGTTCAAACGCGGGTTGCATCATGAAGAATTACCTGCAGCAACCGCAATGGAAACCCTACTTTTTGCTTCACAGGTTTTATTAGGTACCGGATTAGGCGTTTTACTGTTCGACCGGGTTTCTCTAACAGATCTCCTTGCCATCGATGCTCTGAGCTTTGTCGCTTCTATAACTTTGCTTCTTGTATCTGCCTCTGTTTTTCAGGCGATCACGATGCAATCTGAAAACACCCCACCTGTCACCCAAAAGCTACTCTGGCGATGTTTATCTCCTCTGCAAAAACGGAGCGTTATGCTTTTACCTGCGCTTGCGGCTTTGGGTTCTCCGGCAATGGCACTATTACCTGCCCTGGCACAGGAAATTAGTCCTCAAGATTCAGCCGGGCTGGCACTACCACTGATTTTTGCGCGAAGCCTCGGACAACTTTGTGGCCCGCTTATTCTTGACGCCAGTAAATTGCAGCACTATTCCACTAAAAACGGGCTGTTGCTGCTGTGCCTGAGCGGCTACATCGGAAGCTATTTCTTGTTGCCTTTAACCGCCGGATTCCCTTTTGCTGGACTTGTGATAATTTTCATTGCGCACATGGCCTCTAATATTGTGTTTGCTTTAGGGACCTTCGGTGTACTTAAAAACTTCGCAGATACACAGGTTGCAAAAGCCAGCGCAATGACATGGCGGGCGCAGGTTTTGGTCGCTACTGGTTCAACCGGAATAACCAGTGTCATCGCGCATAATGTGGGTGCCATTACTGCGCTCTATAGCATTTCCATATTCAGCCTGGGAAGTATCGGGATTTGGCTGTGGTTCACCAGGCCGCGCAGAACAAACTAAAATGGAAATTGTGTAGCATCGTCAATAAAGCGTGGGGAGTAAATCTCTCCCCACTTATACAATAACCACTCGTCATCCGTAGCTGACGGCCTGAATCATAACGGCAACGTTGTGCCAAATGCGGGCATTATCCCTTTATCAGGCTATGCAGAGAAAAAGCAATGAGCAACATCCCGCCAGCAATGTTGACGTATTTTTTGAGCATTAACGGGTTCGTTTTTTTAACCGAAAATATCAGTGTCTGGCTCACAGAGAAAAGCCAAACGCTCATCACCACGACATGCACTGATGCCAGCGTCAGGTAATTGCTAACCCCTCCCTTTATCCCGGCGAACTGTGAAACGACCGTCACATAAAAAAGGATGGCTTTTGGGTTCAAAACATTCGCAAGCCATGCCTCTTTTAACGTCACCGCATGCTTTGAATCACTAAACCCGCCTGTATTGACCGTTATCCCACTGCGGATAAGCATCGCGCCTAACCAGAGCAAATAGGCCGTTCCGGCAACTTTGAGCACTGCAAACGCTGCCGGGGACGAGATGAGCACAGCTGTCACACCCAACCCTATTAAAACCGCATGGGTGTATATGCCCAACGCTGTTCCGGCGAGCGTTCTGATTAGGCCTTTGTGACCACCAGCGAGAGCACTGTTCATAACAAGAGTGAAACTTGCGCCGGGGGACAGTGCTACAGGCAGTAGTGCTGGCATAAAGCCGAAAATGTTCACATCCATAGATTTTGGATAGTAATGGACACTCTCACAGATTGCCAGTTGAGCCGCTGCGTAACCCTCTGCACTGCCACCGTAATCAGCAACCGCAAGATGCTGCTCAAGGTCACCGATTCACTTTCTAAGCTGGAAAAAACTGACGCCGGATGTACTCCATTGCCAGCCTGAACTTACCCCTCAGACTGCCAGTAAAGCGGCGAACCAAACACCTCAAGATAGTAATCGATCACCGCCCTGACGTTCAGCGGCGGATGGCGGGTGTGGGGGTAAATAGCCGCAATGTTCTGTGGCTCCGTTTTAATAGAGGTATCCATATCGGTCAGTAGCGCGATCAGCTCACCGCTTTTCAGTCTTTCAGCAATCAGCCAGTCCGGAAAAAGCACAATGCCCATCCCGCCCAGAGCCGCAATAAGCAATGTCTCTGCGTTATTGGATGACATCAGTGGCGACACAGGATAGTGCACCCACTCCTCACCTGGCTTGCGAACCAGCCAGCGGTTTGGCCCGGAAGATCCACTGTAGACAAGGCATTTGTGGCGTCCGAGATCCTCGGGGCATTCAGGCATACCGTATTTATCCAGATACGCAGGCGACGCGGCCAGGTGATAAAACTGCTGCCCGAAAACGCGCGCATGAAAGGAAGAGTCAGCCAGAACGCCAATCCGGAAAATGACGTCAGCGGCATCCCTGTGTGGATCGATGTAATCATCGGTCAGCGTCAGCTCAATGGTCAGACGGGGGTAACGCGCCGTCAGACCCGGTAGTCCTGGGGCCACATGCCGCTGTCCGAAAAATACCGGGGCATTAATGCGAATTAAACCTGAAGGCTCCAGCGCACGTTCATCCAGTTCACGACGCGCATCCTCAAGATTACCGGCCATGGCGCGTGCGTGCCGGATAAAAAGGTGGCCACTTTCAGTTGGGATAACCGCGCGCGTGTTGCGATAAAAAAGCTGCTGACCGAGCGCGTCTTCAAGATGATGGATAACTCGTGAAACCTGCGAAGCCGATATTCCTTCGCGGCGCGCGACCACGGAAAAATTCTGCGTTTCATACACGTCAATAAAGATTAAAAGAGAACGGATACTGATATTGCCTGCGCCATGCATTGATGCAAATCCTGCAAAGGTGTTTCCTGAATTATGGCATTTTTCACATCTCAGGCCAGGTGTAATCTTCTGCGCTTAGACAACCGGAGAGAGTTTGCTATGCAACTGGTACTGATTTTAATTGTTATCGCGGGCGGAATGGGACTGTCCGTAGAGGCTGGTCTGCTGGGGCCGCTGGGGGGGAAAGTTGGCGATTTATGGGCAACATTCAGCGTATTCGGCGTGGGTGCGGCCCTGACATTTTTGCTGATGCTGTTTTTCAGTCCACGCAATAGCCCATCCTTTTTCGCGCAGCCCTCCTGGAACCTACTGGGCGGGGTGCTCGGCCCTGTTTACGTCATTATTCTGACCATCGCTACCCCGGCAATCGGTATCGCTATGACGATGATAGGTATTCTGGCAGGACAGGTATCCAAAAGCCTGATCATTGACCACTTTGGTCTGCTGGGCACGCCACATCGAAAAATTGACAATAAACGCATTATCGCGCTGATTTTTATCGTACTGGCGCTGGTTCTTGTTGCTCGGGGTTAAGAAAAAATGATGACTTTTATGATGATTGTGTTGGCGGTTATTGGTGGTGCAATGCTCAGCATTCAGGCTGCGATAAATGGCCAACTGGGTAGCAAAGTGGGTGTATTCAAAAGCGCATTTCTGACCTTCTCCGTCGGCGCGCTTATTACTGCCCTGCTGATTTTCTTCTTTGAGCCTAAACATGCTACCAGCCTATTGGATGTACCGAAGTGGCAGTTGTTAGGTGCGATGTTTGGTGTGCCTTACATCGTCATTATGGTCTTTGCCGTTCAACGTATCGGCACAGCCGTTGCGACGGTTGCTGTGATTTTTGGTCAGCTGACAATGAGCATGCTGATTGATAACTTTGGCTGGCTTGGTAACGGGGCGATCCCCTTCTCGATGCATCGTCTGGGTGCCATCCTCTGTCTGGGTATCGCGCTGTTCTTCATCTACTCCAGCAACAGAAGCAAAGCTGCACCGGCTAAAGAAACGCGTCATCAGGCAACCGTTAACGAATAAACGTCCCGGATGAGTAGCAAAAAAAAGAAACCGTCGTCGTGACCGGTTTCTTTTAAATTTAGCGGGGTGTTATTTAACGCAGATTATCTGGAAAATTGTCCGGCAATTCACTCGCCGCGCAGGCAATCACATCGTCATTATTGGCACCGCAGTCACGAATAAAGGTGATGGTGGCAAATTCATCAATAACCTCCGTCGGATAAGCCGGACCGGCATCGCGGTACTGATTCATCAGCGGAATATGGTCATTCTGGAAACACACGGTTTTTTCGGGGTTATTCATCACCCAACGTGGGAAGAAAATAGTGCCATGGAACAGTTTATCCCCCAGGTTAACAATTAAGCTTACATCCGTGCCGGTTGGCTCCGTCCAGGAGATTTTATAAATACTCTCACCCACGCGGACGATATAAGCCTGCTGATCTTTGACCCAACGATTCCCCACCAGGCCGCTGTGAATACGGTAGTCCAGGGTTTGTTCATTTTTGACATAAATTTCGTAGTTCCAGCCGTTATCGTAGGTGTACACCAGATGTTTACCGACAAAACCGCTTAAATCATGTTTATCAAAGTTGCTCATTTCAGGTCTCCTCTGTTCGATAAAACAAGTCTAATGCTTTAATATTTTGATGAATAGCGCTATTTTATGATGATATTAATCCAATAAATGAATCATTATGAATAAAACAACGCTGGAACAATGGGCAATCCTGGACTGTGTGTTCACTACCGGCAGCTTTGCCCGCGCCGCCGATACGCTACACCGCAGCCAGTCTTCTATTAGCTATAATCTCGCGCAGCTCCAGACGCAACTGGGCGTGACGCTGCTGGTTCCGGAGGGGCGTCGTACGGTATTAACCCCAACCGGGGCCACGCTGCTGAGCCAGGTACGCCCGCTGCTGAAAACATTTAGTTATGTGGAGGCCCAGGCCGCGACTCTGCAGGAAGGGATGCGATCGCAGCTTAATTTGGTGGTGGACGTTATCTATCCTCGGGAGCGCCTGTTCTCTGCCCTGCAACAATTCCAGCAGCGCTGGCCGACTATTCGGGTGAAGCTAACGGAAGTCACCGAGAGCATGTTCCCCACCATGTCCGCTGTGGACGATGCTGATGTGATGATCGTGACCGACCGGCAAAATATTACTGGCCGGGGAGAGTGGCTAATGAACGTGGATTTTATTGCCGTGGCACATCGCGATCATCCGCTGCTGTCGGTATCCGGCACGTTGACCGAAGCACTGCTCAGCAACTGGCCACGGATACAAATAGCAGATAGCGGGAAAGCGGCCTCAGGGGATAGCCAAAACTGGGATTTCTCCACTCTGGATGCGGCGGCAGGCGCTGTCGTGGCCGGTCTTGGATACGGCTGGCTGCCGCAGGCCTCTATTCATCAACAACTGGCGGCAGGCATACTGCAACCATTGCCCCTCAGCCACGGCTCACACCGCGTCACGCCATTACACATCATCCTGCGCCGTGATGTTCCGCCCGATGAACCGGTCAGTTTCCTGATATCAGCCCTGAAAAAGGCGCTGTAAACCACACCGCCAAATGCGACATGCCGGTAAGCGCCTGATTACATTCTTATATCGTACTTCCGTTGCAGTACGATATAAGCTTGTTATTGGGTGGCTGCCTGTTTGCTGGGGGTGCCCTTTTACGTCAACGTCACACCGCCTTTTACCTCGGTGCTTTTCTTTAGTGTGCTGATTACGTGGTGGAACAACTTCGGCGTTATCGGCTGCTTTGAAACACCCTACCGTTTCATTGGATTTGCAAAACGGAATAGTAGTGACCAGGCTTGAAGCATACCTTCTTATAACTAAGGAGACATGATGAAAAAAATTCCATTAATGATCCTGATCTTTTTGCTCGGCCTACAAAGCGTTTATGCGCAAGAAGCTGGCGGCCTGAAAGAAAACGTCGCGCCACCACCACCGCATAAAATTGAAGATGGCTACCGTGGAACCGATGACGCACGTGTGATGACCGTTAAATTTGCCAAAACCCTGCATGATGGCGCCACACTTTCCTTACGGGGCAATCTCATCAAGTATAACGGTGACGATCGGTACGTTTTTCGCGACAAGACGGACACCATCGATGCCATCATTCCAAAAGCCGTTTTTGACGGGCGCGAAGTTCAACCCGATCAGATGATAAACATCAACGGCAGCCTCGACAAGAAAGCGTCCCCGCCGGTTGTCCGAATCAATCGCCTCCAAAAATAACCTTTCGCTATGTCCTGGCGGGTTTGCCCAGTAGATCCAACAAACCTGCCACGGCATACCTGGTAGCCTGTGAAATCACTGTTTCACACTCTCCCTCAAAGTGAACACATTCACAGATGATGTCCGATGAAGATAAATACCAGGCAAACCAGACAGTTCCGGCCGGAGTTCCATCTTCACCTCCTTCTGGCCCAGCATAACCGCTGACGGCAATGCCCACTTGCGCTCCCGCGCGAGCAATTGCCCCAGCAGCCATTTCAGTGACTGCTTCCTGGCTCACTGCTGTGTGTTTTTTGAGGGTGACGGAATGAACACCCAACACCCTTTCCTTGGCCGCATCATTAAACGTCACAAATCCGGCCCCGAAAAATAAAGGCGTATCCTCAGCCGCACATAATGTCGCCGCGATATGGCCTCCAGTGCAGGATTCAGCGGTAGTAAGCATTATCTTTCTTGCAATAAGTAAGCGACCGAGTTCATTGGCGATAGCTGTGGTTGAAATGTTCATCGTGAAGTTATTGTTCCTAAGCGTGCCAGCCGGGTAAACACAACTCAGGCTGGCGTAGTTAAACCGGGCATTGGCCTGGTAGTGCGAGACTATTTTTTAGCCTCTGTGCCCGGGGCCGCTGATCGCTCTAAGAATTGTTGAGTGACTTGTGGTAAATGGTCCCCTGCAATCGCCTGTTCTTACTCTAGGATTGTACGGAAGACGGGCGCGTAACTCTGGATAATGCTCACGCTCAGCCATTTTTTCAGCATAGACTCCGCTTGTTTTTCCATTGCGTGGGCGTCACGTAACCAGTCATGATAATTTTCAAGATATGTGGCCATGATGTTTTCTCCATCTGCAGGGGTTGGCCAGATAAGAAACGTTATTTAATTATTGATGATAAAAATCGTTAAAAGTCTGTCTCCTGCGATAAATATTCACCATAACAATTCGCTCTCGAAATGACAGAAAAAGTATAGCCATCCGTCTGTCAGTTTTCATTTTCCCCCGCGGCTTCAGTAGCTCGGAAGCCTATGATTACCAGGAGATGAGCGAGAACCCTGTCACCGCTGAGAAAAAAATGGTCGCAGACGCTGGCCATGGGAGTGTGATAGAGGGCAAATCTCACGCTTTCTGTTTTTTGCAGTACACAATCGGCATGCTGCCACTGTAAATAATATAACTATTATTAATGGGGTATATGTAAAAGAAAGAAGACTGCTGCTCCTTTATAAATATGTCAGTTAAAAATTCACTTAACGCGGAGGAGTGCGTAAGCGTATTGGGTGTTATAGACACTTTGTCGGAATAAAAGTGGTAAGCAAGCAGGGTCCGTTCGAAACTGAAATTATTGCGCAATTTGAAAAAAACGGGTTTTGCATCAGCGTGGGTGATTTTACCATCCATCATCCATGTGCCTTTATCCCCATGAATGATCAAACTGTTTTTTGAGGTCAAGACGTTGCCCTCTCTCATCGCCGAATATGACGCAGTGCAGGAGAAGTGATCATAATTATAATTATTGATGAAATAAATAACCATCCATGTTACCAGCGCAGAACAAAGGCAGGTGATAATCAACGGGATTTTAATATTAATGCTCACTTTTACTCCACAAATAAACGGTGCTGCAGTCAGTCGGGTGCTTACTGATTTCTTTATTGCATGACAGAATCGATGTCTTGGAAGAGTATGAAAACGTCGTTAAATAGTTATAAGGTTTATCCTGACAGGTCAGTAACGACAGGTCGAGATTGCTGATGGATTTTTTATTACTCTTCGGAGTGAGAAAAAATAAACATTCAGATTGACCCGGGTAAGATATTTTTTTGTAAGCCGCAAAGTCATCGCTTTTATTAAAGCGATTCGTAGTCACAAACGAAATACCGACAGCAATGGCCACGCCTGCCAATATCACGATGAGGTATGCGCTCAGATCCCGATTTTTCTTGCCAACCATTTTAACGTCAGGTTCAAAGGAGGGGTTGTGCTGTTTTTGCGGTATTAACGCCTCGGATTCCTGGGGTAGCGAGAACGCTCTCTCCTCAACAATTACGTCAAAATTTGGATTAACTCTGAAGCCTTTTCTTGTTTCGGTGAGAATGTAATTTTCACTGCTGTTATCTAATTCTCTGAAAGCGCGGCGTAACACTGAAATGCTTTGATAGAGGGTATTAGGTGACGGTGTAAATCCGCTGCCTTCCCATCCGTACTCGAACAGCTCATGTTGCGTGACAAGATCTCTTCTTGAAACTAATAGCTCAAGGCACCGGGAGGCAGGTCCAGTCAACTGCACCAATTGAGGTCTGTTCGTATTGTGCGTCAGCAAATTTCTGTTGGGCCAGAATACAACTCTACCATTCAAAATGTACACTTTTTGAAACACAGAACAAACACCTCCGATATCAAAACGAAACAATCAATTAACAATTATGTTTCTTTTAAAACCTTAGCGACCGCAAAAAACCTTACCTAAGATTATATAAGACATATTAGGAATTTTCACAAAAACATTTAACCTTTTGATTTTAATCAGTTTTTATGGCGATCATTGCGTAATGTTGATCACTTTTGCATTACATGCATTTTTTTTCCTTAACGATGAGAACGTTGAGTGAAAAAGATTAAAAAAAATAATCACGACCTTATACTTGTTTCCACACCACGAGATTTTATTTTAAAAAATGTGAGATTCAGAGTTGATTACTAAATATTAATGACACGTCAGAATTGAGCGTTTAAAAAGGGGTTAATTAGAGCGTAATAATGGGCACACCGGCGATGTGCAGCATAAAAAGCTACTTATGCGTTTACTTTTGGCGTTTTGTGGTCACATTTCCGTCTGATTGATCGTTGGTTTTAAAAATATAGAATCCGTTCCACTGATGAGGTGAGTTAGCAGGAGGCTATTTTCAATGCCGAAGAATTCAAAAAACCTTAACCAAGTCCTCTATGGGTATTGTATCGGGAGTCATCTTGAGTTCAGGATTTCCCCGGCCTTATTAGTAAATACGTTGACGGGCGTCAGTTTTCGCCTGCGCCCCACGATGGCTCGTCTGTTGCAGTATATTCTGAGCCATTCTGGCGACAGAATTATTGAAGACAAAAATATAATGCGAGAGGTATTCGAAAACTTCGGGCTAAAGTGCAGTAAGCAGCGCCTGTGGCAGGCAGTGAACTCGTTAAAAACCACGTTGGCAAAATGTGGTTTTAGCCAGGTGGTTATTTATCGGGTGAACAATAGTGGCTTTGTCGTTTCTGACGTGCATGTAGGAATGCTGATTCTCTATCCCGTCAAAGATATAGGCGTTAATTTACCCTTGCAGGCGTCAAACAGGGCGAAGGCATAATTATGTAGCAGATGTTATGCATTAAAAACGATAACGGATTGTAGATAAAAGGATCTTAAACCTCGCCAGAGGTTCGGCTTTAAATGAATCGTAATAAATCATTTTCTCATCAGCATTCATGATGCTGAGGCAAATACTCTTTTGCCGAAATCATGACAATCAAAATGTAATCAATTAAGGACAATATTATGAAAAAGTCAGTTGTTAGCTCCTCTATTTTTGCCGTACTTGCTATCGCCTCTCTGTCTGCGCAGGCAGCGTCTACCGGCACGATCACCTTTAACGGCGAACTCACCGACACCACTTGCGAAGTGGATATCAACGGCCAGGGTTCTGACGCGACCGTTGTTCTGCCAACGGTTGGGGTAAATGAACTGACGGCGAGCGGCGATACCACTGGTCGAACTACGTTCAACATGAACATCTCTGCCTGTGTCGTCGGCACCGAAGGTGGTCATTCCAAAGTGGCGACCTTCTTCCAGCCGGGTAACACCGTTGATCTGAGCACCGGTCGTCTTAAAAACATTGGCGGCAGCGCAACCAACGTCGATCTGCGCCTGCTTGATGCGTCCAATAGCTATGCCCCAATTAACGTGGGTAATACAGACCAGGTCAACAGCATGGCATACGTGGACATTAAGGCCGACGGCACCGCCTTCCTGCCATATGCAGTTGAATATTACGCTAACGCCCAGACCACCCCGGGCACGGTTACCAGCAGCGTCGTTTACAACCTGCAGTACAAGTAATCCGTTATTCCAGGGGGAGATTCTCCCCCTGTTACCAGGGAGATTTCCATGACACCTTCATCATTTATTCGCACACTTTCCCGTGTCGTCTGTCTGACCGCCGCACTCGCCTTGCCTTGTCAGGCCAGCGTGATTGTGAGCGGCACACGCGTCATTTATGACGCTCCGCAACGAGAAATTTCGGTCAGGCTTACCAACACCGGAACCCTGCCAGTGCTGGTTCAGAGCTGGATAGATGAGGGTGACCCGAATGCAAAACCCGACCGTATCCGCACGCCTTTTACCCTGACACCGCCTATTAACCGTATAAACGCGGGGAAAAGTCAGACCCTCAGAATCAGCTACACCGGTTCGCCTGTGCTGCCAGAAAACAAAGAATCCGTGTACTGGCTGAATGTGCTGGAGGTCCCTGCTGCGACGAAAAATGACAAAGATAACAAGCTGCAAGTCGCTTTCCGGACCCGTATCAAGCTCTTTTTCCGCCCGGCCAGTCTTGCTGACCGCGCTAAAGCGACAGAAGCGGCTGAAAAGCTCAAATGGACCGTCTCGGGGGGGAAGCTGATGGCGTCGAATAGCTCACCCTATTTTATTTCACTGGTCTCAGTGTCGATAAAAAATGCCGGAAAGAACGGCTCTGTCGAAGGGGAAATGGTGCCGCCGATGGGCAGCTACACCTTCAGTTTGCCGAAAGCTGTACAGGCAGGTCCAGGCTCAACGCTGATTTACGAATACGTGAATGACTGGGGAGCGCTGAAAACCATTGAGTACATCCTGTAACCCGTAATGACACGTCTTACCGTATGAGCCATAAGGAAATAAAATCATGCGTTTTCAGCCTGAATATTCATTGATTGCCATTGCCGTCATGGCGGCTATTTTAATCCCGGGGAGGGTCGCAGGTGCATCGTTATCGTCTGCCGCTGACCATACTGACAACATCACCTTTGACCCTATTTTTCTGAATACCTCCGGAAGCGAACGGATAGACTTATCCCGGTTTGAAAACGGTGATGCCGTCATGCCGGGAACCTGGGCGACGAATATTTATGTTAATAGTGAAGCCGTTACCCATGAAAATATTGTGTTCGCCGAACAGGCAGACAAAAAGGTCCGCCCCTGTATCACGGTGGATCTGATTAAAAAACTCAATCTGAATTTCGATAAGGTCCCTGCCGCTTTTTCTGATGCTCTCAGGGAACAACGCCAGTGCTATAACCTGGAAGAGCTGTTGCCAGACGTCCGCGTGCTGATGGACTCCTCCACCCAGCGCCTGGAAATTGAGATCCCTCAGGCGCTGATGCGCAACACCGCGCGCGGCTACGTCAGCCCGGCGCTGTGGGACACCGGTATTCCGGCGGCGCTGCTGGGCTATAACGCCAGCACCTACACTACCCATTCACGAGGCCAGGACTCTACGTCGTCCTACATTGGCCTGAACGGGGGGATTAATATTGGCGGCTGGTATTTCCGCCATGACGGTAACTACACCCGGCAGCAGGGCGCAGGTGGAAATTATCAGTCCATCAATAACTACGTGCAGCGAGATATCTCGCCGATCCTCGGCCGTGTTCTGCTCGGTGAAACCTCTACGGGCGGGCAGCTGTTCGACACTCTGCCCTTCAAGGGCATTGAGCTGGTCAGTGACGATCGGATGCTGCCGCAGTCCCGTCGCGGGTATGCGCCGGATATCCGCGGGATCGCGCGCACTAACGCCAGGGTCACCGTGCGTCAGAACGACCGCATAATCTACGAGACCACCGTGACGCCCGGCGCGTTCGTGATTGACGATCTTTATCCAACGGGCTACGGCGGCAACCTTGATGTGACGGTCACCGAAGCGGACGGCAGCGTGCAGACCTTCCAGGTGCCTTTCGCCTCGGTGACGCAGCTGCTGCGCCCGGGTGCACACCGCTACGATGTGGTGGCCGGGAGGCTGAACGACCCCAGTCTCTCCTTTAATCCGACGCTGTATCAATTGACTTACCAGCGGGGCCTGACCAATAACCTGACCGGCTACACCGGGCTACAGGGCAGCGCTGCGGCCTACTATGCGCTGCAGCTGGGGATGGCCGTCAGTACGGAGGTTGGCGCATTTTCGGCCGATGTCACGCAGGCCCGTGTGCATCTGAAAACGACTGAAGAGAAGGCTAATAGCGGGCAGAGCTATCAGATTAGCTACAGCAAATACTTACCGCAGACGAACAGTAATCTGACCATCGCGGCGTACCGGTTCTCTACGTCTGGCTATTACGATTATCAGACGGCGATGCGCGCCATCGATGAGGAAAAACGCGGGGGGCTGGCGTCAGGCATTTGGCGGGCAAAAAACCGTCTCAATGTCACCATGAATCAGGGGCTGGGTGCGGGCTGGGGCCAGCTCTACGTTACCGGGTATACCCAGGACTACTGGAACAACAGCCATTCCGATATTCAGTACCAGTTGGGTTACAACAACAATATTGGGCGGGTTAACTATAACCTCAGTGCCGGGCGCGTCAGAAACTATAACGGCAGGATGGAAAATAACCTCCTGCTGAATTTCTCTGCCCCGCTCGGCGGGTATGACCAAAAACACGTTCCTATGCTGACGGCTAGCCTCAATAAGAGCAGCAATGGTCGGATGGGGGAACAGATTGGCTTGTCTGGCACCCAGGGCGAAGACAACCAGTATAACTACGGCGTAACCGCGGCCAATTACAACCAGGGCACCGGCAGCAGCATGACCGCGAGTGGTGGATGGCGCACCCCTTACACGCATCTGACGGGCAGCGTTGGCACCGGGAAGCACTATCAGAACACCAGTCTTTCCGCCAGCGGCACGGTTATCGCCTGGCAAAACGGTATCGTTGCGACCCCTTACACGGGAGACACCTTCGCGGTGGTGGAAGCCAAAGATGCGAAAGGTGCCAAAGTGAGTGGTTATCCAGGGCTTAAGATTGACGGTTTCGGTCATGCGGCGATCCCGTACCTGAGCCCGTATGAGATTAATGAAATCAGCATCGATCCGAAGGGGCTGTCTCAGGATATTGAGCTTAGCAACACCACTGAAAAAGTCGCACCGCATTGGGGCGCGGTGAGTAAGGTGACGTTTGCGACGCGCAAAGGATTCCCGTTGCTGATCGCTGCCACCAACGCCAGGGGCGAGGTCCTGCCATTCGGGGCTGACGTGTTTGACGCCTCAGGGGTGAATGTCGGCAACGTCGGACAGATGGGACAGATTTATGCCCTGACAGAGTCTGCGTCCGGGGTACTGACCGTGAAGTGGGGAAGTCAGGCGAGTGAGCAGTGCAAAATAACCTATAGCGTGCGGGAAGAAAAGGACACAGGATTCAGAAAACTTTCCGGAATATGTCAGTAATTATCTCCCCTGCTATTTGGCTGTCACCTCCACTGGAGTTAGAGAATTGCAAAGGAATGAAATATGGAAACAGAGAGCCTCATCAATCAGAAAGCACAACCAGGTGTCGTTATTGATATTGTGACGGCGAATCATTATCTGGAAAAAGCGCTGTCTCTTTTAGCCAGTGAGCATACCGGCGCGCTGATGACCTTTATTGCAAAAGAGGGAGAGAATGTCACCCGCAATAATCATGCTGCCGTCCGGTTATGCCTGATGGATATCGACTGCATCTGTGCGCAAAGAGGCCGCTGGGATCATCTCTCTGAAAGAATAACGCTGGCGGATTCAGTTACGTTTCTCTCTTTTTCGAAACTGTTTTTATACAGTGTTCCTTATCTTTGTGTATCGGGGCCGCTGGAAAGGATACGAGAGGCATTCGGCTATTTGATTAACAACATAAAGAAAAATACCGCAACCCTGAGTTACGGGAGGCTGGTTTCATCACTGAATGCATTTGAACAGGATGTCTTTCTATTCTTAATGAGTTGCAAGGAAAATCAGGAAATCAGCCTGGCGCTTAGAGTGAGTGATAAATCAGTTTACAGAATCAAGTCGCAGGTGATGAAAAAATTCGAGGCAAAAGATCGCAGAGACCTGCATAAACTATTAAATCTGGGTGAGTTTATGCGGTCTCATCGCCCTATTCAGTTGCCTGATGAAACCAGTCATAACCGGTTCGATAACATTCGCCTGTTATCCGGAGCGGAAGTGGATGATTTATCTGTTCATTAAAATGCACTGCACAAGAATTTATTAATGAGGTTTAAAATGAACTCACAATTCTCTACACGCTCCGCAATGAGATCGCCAGGAAGGGTGTTGAACATATTGCTATTACTGCTATTGGTATTGCCGTTTACAAAGGCAATGGCCGTAGAATGTGGTTTCACGGATGTTTTTACAGAAAACATATCAATTCCGGTGATTGGTTCAGGTTTATCTACTGTTGGTGAAGATGTGCCTGTCGGGGCGGTGATATATAAGAGTAATTATTTGCTCAAATCGCGGTACACAGCATATTTCTGCAGCATGACCAATGCTGATCTTGGGGAGCTTGAAAATAATCCGGTCATGAATACTTATAGCAGGATGGATGTGACATCCACCCCATCCGGAGCGGCTATACGTTCTGGGGATAAAGACATATTCCCAACAAATATACCAGGAATAGGGGTTGTTTTTACTCTGACAGGTTCAGTAACTTTTGCATCAACTTTCCCAGCCATATGGGAACGAGATATCAGTATTGGTCTTGGGACGATAACTCAAGGTTTAAACCAGTTAGGCGTGGTTTATGTAGAGTTGATCAAAACTGGACCTATTGTTCAGGGAAATCAGCAGGTTATTGGTTCGTCTTTTCCAACTTTTCAAGTGACATCTGGTTCTAAATATCCTTTTCCGGAAAGTAATGTATTTGTTAATTTGAGTTTTACAGGTACAACAATAATGCATACCAGAACCTGTCAATTAGAGACATCCAATATTGATGTGAACCTTGGAAGGCATGACGTCAACGAATTTACAAATCCAGGTGCATCTACTGAATGGAAAAATTTCGATATTGTATTGAAAGATTGCCCACCGTTTTATGGTTATGGCAATTACACGTATAATGAAAATACTGGAGCTCAAAGTGGCTCTAATAAAGATAACGTTGTCTCAATAGGATTCAGAAGCGTTAATGGCGTTGTCGAAAGCAATCCTTTGTTGGCGAAAATTGAAAGTGGGCCGAATGCAGCCACCGGCGTAGGCATTGAACTGTCTCAGCAAAATATATCGGGAAGCATACCGCTTGATGGCTCAGGCGGGTTTGATCTCCTGAATTTGCCTAAACAGGATAATGCTTCTTATCTTATTCCGCTTAAAGCGCGTTATGTTCAGACGGATAATACCGTCACCGCAGGGCCAGCAAACGGGGCTGTGGTCTTTACTATCACGTATCAGTAAACGAACGAAACAAAGGGTTTGAATTGACACCTCAAACCCTTCACTCACAACGTCTATTTGCAGAACAACCTAAGAGATACTGTATGCCGCAACGCTTTTTTTATCGCCATATTATCGCCCTCGCACTATTTGTACTGGCGATCGTTCCCGCCCAGGCAAGTATTGTCATCACTGGTACGCGCGTTATCTATCCTGCAGGGGACAAGGAGGTCACCGTTAAGATTGATAACCTGGGTGATAAGCCGGTATTGGTCCAAAGCTGGATTGACCATGGTAATCCTGGCGCCACGCCGGAAACCGCCAAAGCGCCTTTCACCGTTACCCCTCCGGTAAACCGAATCAACGGCGGAAAGGGCCAGATGTTACGCCTGATGTATACGGGTGAACCTCTTCCAGCCAATAAAGAATCCGTATTCTGGCTTAATGTCCTCGAGATCCCATCGGTTGCTAAAGATAAGCAAAATCAGCTTCAGGTGGCGTTTCGCTCACGTATAAAAATATTCTTCCGCCCGAAGGGGCTGGCGGGAGAAGCGAACAAAGCCGGAGAGTCGGTGGTGTGGAAAAAAGTCACAGGGGGGATAGAAGGTTTTAACCCGACACCTTACTTTGTGTCACTGGCTAAAATCACCGAAGACAGCGAGGGTAAAAAAAATATTGCGGAAGGCGCCATGATCGCCCCGGGCAGCGCGACCTTTATTCCCGTGAAGAAAAACCTCACGACAATTTATCCTGCCTACATAAATGATTATGGCGGAATAACGTCAGTGGCCCAGCATATCAGGCCATGAGATGTTGGGATGTGGAAATTACATGCGGGAAACAGGGGAGTATATTTTCACACACAGGCTGATATTGTTGAATGTGAATGACATTTCAAAGCCAGATAAAATTGCATTAGCAAAGGCGTACTGCAATCATTCTTGCGATTCAATATTGTTCCCCAATGATTAAGACTCATCAATGTTAATCACGCAGTTGCAGTTGTTAGAACCGTTGCCAACGCCCTCTTCTCGCTCATAGCGGTTCAACCCGCTCTTTAACCAGTCCTCGTCATACCAGAAGCAAGCCTTGCCAACATCATGATATGCTCCATTCTGGACAGAAGAATGCCCCGTTATTCCCAGTGCATTGCGAATCAAAGACCGTAAAAATAATGACATCACGCATGGAGAATCTTGTCATGGATTTCACTATCCGTCACGCACACCCTGAAGACTTTGACAGGCTACGCGCTATTGAACTGGCGGCTTTTGAAACCTTGCGTAATGCGGGGGCGGTAACAGACGAGGCGGGCGCATGTAGTCTGGAGGAATTGAGCGATTTCTGGCGTAACGGTCTGCTGCTTACGGCCTGTACGTCTGATTCTGTTCCGGTAGGTTTTGTCGCAGCTAAAGTTGAAGAGACCTGGCTGCACGTTGCTGAAATGGATGTACATCCGGCCTGGCAACGCCACGGTATCGGCAGACGGCTTATGCAGGCTATTCTCAATATTGGTCAGCAGCGTGGTCTGACGGGAGCCTCGCTGACCACAGATAAAATGGCCGCTTTTAATGCCCGATTTTACGCCACATTAGGTTTTGAAATTGTAGAAGGTCTCGCACGACCGCCGCATCTGGTAAGCCTGATTGCTGAAGAACTCGCGTCAGGTCTCAACCCGGCGCGGCGTGCAGCGATGTGTATGACTTTCAGGGAAACTACAATCCGCCTCAAATAACCTCAACAACCTCAAACTCCTCTGCGATCAGCTGCATCTCTTCAGAGAAGTCCCCTTCGCGCGCGAAAAAGCGCTGATGTTCTTTCCGCCAGTACTCAAGGCTCAAATCGCCCTCCCCCTCTTTTCTGGCAAACTCTTCGGTCACATCGCAAAAACGCACCACGCGCATTGAAATCAATCTGATCACGCACACCGGCGCATTCTGACCATCAAGAACGATGTTATAGCTGCCGATTCGGGGCGCAGTTTCTTCCTGTTGATACGATGAAAAAGAGCCACATGAGGCCATTTTGATCCCTTTTTTAATCAGGTCAGCAAGCTCGTTCGCCAGCTCAGGGCTGTCACCCATTTGCCAGGCATTCGCACCCGGATACTTCACCTGCAGTTCATCCAGCGTCGTCATAATTATTTCCCCGTCATTTAGTGAGTTAGCGGCTGCCAGACCGGACGAGCCGAAGCCCTCTTGAGACAATTTTTTGGAACTCTTCGCACTCGCTATGCTCTGGTTGTGTACAGCGTGCAGCATGCTTCAGCCCGCGACTGAGTAGCTGCAATCTGCGAATGGTGTTATCAATCTTCAGTGATTGCTGATGAAGCTGCTCGCGGTCTATTGCGATCGTCCCTTTCGCACCAAACATCGCTGCAATGTCATCCAGAGAAAATCCTGCCGCCTGCCCCAGCGTGATCAGCTGCAGCTTATTAAGCACATTCTCATGATACTGCCTTCTCAGACCGTTGCGACCCACCGGCTGGATCAATCCTCGCTTCTCGTAATAGCGCAGCGCCGAGGGGCTAATGCCCGAAAGGTCGGCGATTTCTCTGATATCCAGTTCTTTCATCGTTGACTTAAACCTGACTTTAACTTGCACACTGTCTGCCAGCTTAGCATTTCATCAGCAAGGAGAAGACTATGGATATGAT
>Ga0153948_1000400_pt1 | contig 23481 bp, 29 predicted proteins | sample TSNJ032MetaG_FD_104696 | JGI IMG/M metagenome (GOLD analysis project Ga0153948, IMG submission 104696) | Attine ant fungus gardens microbial communities from New Jersey, USA - TSNJ032 MetaG | ecosystem: Host-associated > Fungi > Mycelium > Unclassified | place: USA: New Jersey, Wharton State... | reverse complement strand
TCTTATTCTTTACTAATACGGCGTCGGGCATATTGCTTGGCAAGGGGATCGTTTCCCCTTCTAATGCTTTACTCCACTTACCTGTCTCTATGTCATAGATCTCAATAAGATAGCTCCTATGAACGTTAGTGGAATACTGTGAAACTCCTCCTATCAAGTATATTTTTCCATTAACTTGGAAAGAAACCGGCCAACTGCTTCTGCCGTCGAGTAGCATGCGAGGTCCGAAATTCCACTCTGATATTTCGATACTAGCATAGACAGGCAAGCAATTCATAAATACAGTTACGAAGATAAGGAGTAAAATTATCAACTTTCGTTTTCTACTATTCAGGATAACTCCTCCATGTCATTTTACTTGAGAATCTCTATGTAATTGGTTTGGAGGAGCTCTACCCTGGGCACCAGCGAGGATAGTTCTAACATAATAAATGAGTCTATTCGTTTGTCGCCATTTAGAAAAGTTATTTTGATTATTAATCCTCATAATACCGTCCTTCAAAATTGTTACCCCCGTGTTTAGAAAAACAAGCTAACAATCCCTCTCGTTAGGATTGCTGGCCCGGCAACCATCATCAGAAGAAACCATAAAGCAATACCGATAACCAAAAACTTCATACGAGCTCCGTCCGCAGTAGGAGCGATCTTCTCAGACGCTGCTATACCCCATTTGTACGAAATTAAGATCGCCGCTGCTGGCCCGATAAAAGTGGATATTGTTGATAAGTTAAACAGGTAAAGAAAAAACGATATAGCTGGAAATATCCAACTAGCAACTATCACTCTTCTACCTAGAGGACTGGACGGTGAAAACAGCCAAAACACCGAGCCTGCGAAACAAAATAAATCTGCCATATCTTTGCCTCCTTGAAATTATTATTATTATTTGCTAATCTTCTAGCCACCAACCGTCAAAGATGTAGCCCTGCCTTGAGGTGAAGGGCAGCTCCCCGTAAGGAGACCCGAGGGGTACTGTTTTCCCCGGCGGTACGGGTGCGTCCCCTCCGTTTGAATCGAAGGTGATCTTCACATTCTTTTCCCAGTGAGCGTATAGGGTGTGGTTACTTGGTGTATTTACACGCGTAACACTTGTTACTTTCGTACCTCCGATCGAAGCTGTAAACCAACCCAGAAAAGTATATCCGTCTCTTTGGGGTTCTTGTAAAGTGCCATAGCGTTCACCCATTTTTACATACAAGTATGATGGGTTAGTGCCGTTCCCTTCGTTTGTATCAAGGTATGCTTTGTAAGTTAATCCCTTCCATTGTGCATATACTGTTACGTCTGGATATGCTTTCATCATAGTTATACTTGCCCCAGGGTTATATGCTTTCCCCGAACCGTCATAATTAGTATTCCAAGACTCAAAAACGTAGCCAGGGTTGCTGAATTGAAGATTCGGGTCATCTATGTCTAGTAAGGAATAAAAAATCATTGCAGGTGAGGTCTCCGAGAAACTAAATAGTTGTTTAAACTTCTCCCCATTGAACCGATTTGCATGATATTCTACGTATTTAATGGTAACTTCACTTGCGTGTACGGTCTGCAGATGGTGAATAGATAGAAATACAGCAATGATGAATATTGCTACTTTTTTATATTGGAGACCGGAGCCGCCCTTGATATTCGTTATCATAAAAATCTCCTTTCTGCTTAGTCTTCGAGCCACCAACCGTCAAAGATGTAGCCCTGTCTGTAAGATAAGGGTAGCTCCCCGTAAGGCGACCCGAGGGGTACTGTTTTGCTAGGGAGTTCGGGAGTAGCTCCGCCATTTGAATCGAAGGTGATTTTCACAATCTTTTCCCATTGCGCATATAGGGTGTGGTTATTTGGTGTATTAACAAGCGATTCACTCGTTATCTGCGTACCTCTCCCCAACGTTTCTGTAAACCAGCCCTTGAACGTATATCCATCCCTTTGAGGTGTTTGAAGGGTGCCATAAGGTGTGCCCATTACGACATCTGTGTATGAAGGTATAACGCCGGTCCCGCCTTCTGAATTAAAGTACACTTTGTATGGTAAACCTTTCCAGTGTGCAGTTAGCGTAATTTCTTGAAATTTTCTCGTAACAATTAGCTTACTTCCTACGGGGGAATGAAAAACGTAAGGACCAGTGTCAGCAAGCCAATAATCAAAAACGTACCCACTTTTATGAAACTGGAAATCCGTGTTATTCACATCTAGTACAATGTGCTCCTTTATCTCATCAATTGGGGAGGTTGCTCTAAAGATAAATCCATAAGTATACGATAAAAATTCAGCATAATCTGAGCGGTATGTTATGTATGTAGTAACCTCGTTAGCGCGTACTGTCTGCAGATGTGTAAGTGACAGAAAAACAATTATAATGGATGCTGCTACTTTCTTACAATGAAGACCAAAGCCTTCAAAAATGTTTGTTTGCATAGAAATCTCCTTTCACACAATTAATCCACCTTTTAATAAGCCAGTTATACCCTCGACAAAGCATCCATATACCTCTATATCAAGTTCGTGAGTATGAGCCATTGCTCCTAAAATAGGGATAGCATCTTCCATAGATACTTTGTTTTTATATGGTCTGAAGGAGGTTAGTGCATCGAAAATGTCAACTATGCCTACAACACGTGAATACAGGGTAACCTCGCTATCGACTAATCCGTGGGGGTAACCGAATCCTGTAAGTTTTTCATGATGGTGCAGTACCCCCTGCAGAATATCTTTGCTGACCATCTCCTTAAGCATTTGATACCCAACTAAAGGATGGCGCCTTATCAAATCGAATTCTTCTTTATCCAGGCTTCCCTCTTTGTTTAAAACACTTCCAGGGATGCAGGATTTCCCGATATCGTGTAACATCCCGGTTTGTAGCAAGTCCAATATTTCTGTTGAAGATAGTGCGAGCTTCGCACCGAGAAACACCGCGAACCAAGCCACTTTCGTACAGTGTTCATGCGTAAAGGGGTCGTTTTTCCGAAGATGTGTGATATATTTCGATATTGCAGAGAAATTATCGGAATTACTAACGTACAGATAATCAAACAATAAGTCTCTGTAAATCGTTGGTAACTCCCCTCCAATTATTATGCAGTAAGTGGCTTTATTCGCATTTTCAATAAGAGCGTTTGAATCGCACCTAGTTTTATTTAGCACAGCGTCAACATCCCTGTGTACAAATACTCTTGCAATATCATATTGCTTAAGTTTATGTATCAATCTTTCGTCGAGGATAGTCCCGCTCTTTGTTAAGACCGCTCCAGCAGATGACGCAATATCTCTTGAACAGCAAAACCCAGAGGAAAGTTCAACCTCCCTAAAATCTTCATATAGCGCATTCATTGCCTCACCTCTATAAATTATAAATATTTCGATTTCCAGTCATATCTAAAAATGAAAACACTTTATAGCGGGGAGACACAAGTACTTCAGCATTTTCTTTGAACGAAACGTTACAGTGGATTTTTTCGATATTACCCATCGAGTCGGCCAACGCATAAACACCACCTAATATAATTTCACCTAACTCTTCGGTAAATCGAACAAGTGGGTCAGCGTAGACTAGCATTGTTGTCTGATTTTTAATTTTAACAATGAATACCGCCACATAAATAGCCAAGGGCTTAATCTTACCTTTTATGGCAAAGTACTCCGCATAATCACGAAATTCTTCAGATGGAAGCTCTATATGGTGCTCATACTCATCTCTGCCAATCCGATAAACATGGACGTCTTCATTCGATGCAAAAGGTTTTGTGTTCCCGACAATAGAGTCAACAACTCTGTTTACAGTGTTTAAAGATACAGATTTTAATGTAACTAATGAATCATCAAACTGGTGTAATTTTAAACTCGCTTCATTGATATTTAATCCAGCGTGACTATACCAAGTACGAGCCACTTTTGAGGGGGTGGCTGGCGTACTTCTTGACTGTACCGCCCCGAGCAAATACCTACCAGGCATACAAGGATATCTTGTGTGCCCAACAGCTTTCGAGGCGTACATAAGTATGTCCTTAAGCGTTGTGTCATCTGGAATCAAGAAATCGCTATGAACGAATACTTCAGTATTGTCCTTACAAGTCTGACAAAATAAGACACCTAAGCCCTCAATGAAATAGGACTTAAAACTCCCTTCACGATTAACCTGTAGGCAAGTCCCAACCCTCCCACCAAAATGCCGCATCTCAGCGTCTGGTGGGTCATACCAGTACAAGGGTTTTGTTTTGTCTCGAACGAAACTGAAATCTTTGTCACATAACCCGGAGCCGAATGGTAACATATCAGTTACAACCAGTTTAGCGTCTACATGTTTCCGTAATTCCTCAAGTATGTGCATACTTCTCACTGTAAAATCTGGTGTGTTCTTACTGTAAACAAATACACAGGCTTCCTTTTTATCAAGCTGGTAAAAAAAGTCTTAATAGCTGTACTCATCAAGCAGCGTAACATCTTCAACATAGGGATTATTGCTAAGATTACTTACTTGCTCAATTACTATGTCAGTCTGCGCATTTTCGCTAATGCGTAGGTATGCTTTTACTTTACCAGTTTCAAGCAGCTTGATTGCTGCCGCCACATCGAATTGAATAAAATCTCCGAGCACATGTTCACCTCCAATTCTTAAGTATGTGTACCGAAATTTACTTATACCGGCAAATTCCGGCACACATACTTTTAAACGAACTTAGAAGAATATGAAGAAAACAGAGGCCGCAGTTCCAATGACACCAACTGCCGTTAACGCCCCAGATTTCCATTTTGGGTAGAAGGGGGATTTCACTAATAGAAATCCTCCGATACCCAATGCGATCAACGAACCTACTAACATCAGAATATATGTTAACATTCTATTACTCCTTTCGATTAATTCTAAATAAAGTTGACCCGTTTTAAATGACGAAACATATTTGGGTTCATCTGAATGAGTGTCTTCATGTTTTCACCACGATACTCCCTTGGACAGTAGATTGGGAGTTTCTCGTATACCTTGCAATACGCGCTTACACTATTTAAACTCAGATTAGTTTTTCCGAAATCTATCACACCTCTAATAGACATGAAAACTCCTATGATTATTAACTTAGGATTTACTATAGTGTGAGAAACCCCACCTAATAGCTTTTCAGTATTATTGATTGACGATATGACCATACCGACATCATAGGCATAACGCGGAGATTTACAGCACATTTTTAAATCTAACCCGTCACGTACCACTGGGTCTATTGGTACGATATATATTCCTATATCCACATAAACACGCCCCACCTAGATCACTTCGACACAATCTATCCCCGTTCCGACATTAAGCCAGGCGCTGACAATGAACCTGTGACAGTATCGCTGGCAATAGCAGAGCATAACGCCGCCGTCACCAACTTTTTCTACGATTCTATCCGGATCTAACTTATCTAGCACATCGTGTATGTAGATTCGCGTGTATTCTTCGAAGGAAATCTCGCCATTCTTAAACCTTTTGATGAGAGGCCAAGGCGGAAAGAGTTCAGGGAGTGTCAGGTTTATATCTGACTTAATAAACCCTGGAACACCCTGCGATATTCGTACAAGTTTTTTATGCTTGTATATTTCTGGCATGAAGTAATTTCCCGTGTATAAGACCAGACAATTTCACCCCTATCATAAATTTGTTTCCTGCAATAAAGACATTGGAAGAATTTTTTAAAGATCAGATTGCCATTGGATTATCCGTAAGCCTTTGAGAAGATGAACTTCCTTTCATAAACTCGCAAGCAAAGAGTCTCCAGGCACTCGGATAGCAGACACATGGGTAATTCTCCACCGTAACTGTTCCATTTGAGTTTTGTCTGATTATAACGTTGTCAAGCATGATAGTTTTGTTCTCCCTATTAGCCTGACATGCTTTACTCCTATGGTATGAGTTAATCATTGTCATTGCGAATATTACATAGGGCTCTGACAAGCCCATATCTACTAGGCCTTGTTGTGCCAACGACTTCTCCGATAGCGTAAAGGTCTGTCTCTGTACAACAGAGTAACCTCTCTCCAGAGCCGTAGCGATTGTAGAGAGTATAGCGATGTTTCTCGAACTAAGTTCCTCCTTACCGGACGCAACCAGCGTTAAGGATTCCAGCTCTTCAGCGGAAATTACTTGCACGATAAACGGATATGCTTTTCTTTGCAAGGTTTCCAGAAATGCTTTCATTGCCGTTGCGTCTGGATATTTTGTACCCATAACATCTAAGGGTAAACCTTTTATTTCCATTACTTTGTTGATTCTCGATAAAACAGTATGCAGGTTCAAAATATCATCTCCTATTTTAAAGTTAGTATGTTCATGATCGATAAGCGTAGAACTTCCTTTTCGATTTCATCACTTCGCCGCCAAAGAGAGACGAGTTTGTCACGAATCACTATGTAATCATCAAAGCCGATCAAATCGTGCGCATGAAACAGCTGTGTTGCTTCATTAAGAATAATGCGTGGTTCATTTGCTGTCGAAAGGGCAGTTAGTAGCCTATTAATTTCCTTTTCTATTTCCGGTAATACCGGGTTCTTGACCTCAATGGGATATGCTGCAGAAGTACTGACTAATATGCTATGAGTATCCTCGTCGTAGAGGTAGGTGACGCCCATGATTCGTGCAATATCGACGAACCGAACGTATGCTTTTTCATTAATGTACTTACAATGGGCATATTCATACTTACCGTCTGCGTACAGATGGAAATCGTTGTTATAGTCCAGCTCAGGTTTATACAGTTCTGCACCGCCACCGATGATTGACCTGAGTTCGCCAACCTGCTGCACGATATCGTTGTTACGAAGCGTACCTGATTTTAGAGTAATTCGAAGCCTTTGCACAATTTTCTGCGCCTCGTTACTTAAATAATTACTTTCCAGTTTCTCAAGGTATGAGTTGCAAATGATTCTGTAACTATCAGTGTTCACGATTCCATTCTTCACATATGCGTAGAAATCATCTATCGTGTTAGTTGACATTTCATCAGGTGCAATCTCCAGTTGCTGTTGCCTGTATGTTGTGAATTCAAACCGGTTATACCCTTCGTTATATGTACCACTTATACCGCACGCTAAGACAAACGGGCCTACTTGGACGTAGGCTCGTTCATCCAAAATAAGTACATCTCGGACAAGCTTTGAGTTATCAATATACACGTCCATTGCAAATGCATTGACCGAAAATAGGAGTGCAGTGAGTACAGTAGTAATTATTCCTTTTACCACTATATTTTCCTCCCTAATTTAGCGCGCTTATTGATTTAACAGCAATCTCAGTTCTGCGATAAATAGTGTCGCTTATTCTTATGTCGCGTTCCTGTAGTCTGCCCACTACGCCAACAGCGCTGCCATCCTCCATGTCCTCAACCGCCTCAGCAACACTATCCCATGTAACAAATGGCACTGTATCGCAGTATACGCGGCCGCTATGTGCCCTCTCGATACGGATTTTATCATTACGTACATAACCACCAGCTATAGTTGGGCGTCCTGTATGTTTTGATTTACTTAATGTGCCGGCGAGCTCAACATTGTTTATATGCTCCGTTTCATCTGACACGTGCTCAACTTTATAGCAACGAATCGCAGCTCTATAACGTCCATCCGCTCGCGGGTAAGATTGCAGGATACCGCTCACCTGAAGCGTTTCTCCCATCGAAATATCTTCAACAGAGATACCTAAACTGTTAGGGACTACAACTCCTATATAATCGCATTTTGCTGAGAAACGGTTAACACGCAATGTTACCAGCAGTCTGGGATAAGCGGTGCCCGTAGTAATTTCCTCAATCTTTGTTACTATTCCAATAATTGAAGCATAATTCCTCATTCTCATTCTCCTCTTTATTTTATTGTAGCTGGTCTGTAGTAGGACGGATCAGGGTTTGCTCGTCCATATCTTACAGCGTCCTCTGCGCTCGGATGGGTTTGAATGACAGTAACCCCCGGCGGTAACATATCCGCTGTAGTATAATAACGTTTGCCACCCCTCATATATACAACGTACTTCTTTCCAAATGTTAATTGTGTTCCGGACACAGTATAAATATCTATATCCTTAATTCCCTTATAATCAAACCCCTGGATGAGCGTAATTAGTGTAACCCCTTGCAGGGAGACTGCTGAATAGAGCGTATCATCCAGAAATTGAGAAGGTATGTAAAATTTGTTGCCCCAATATGGTTGTGATTCATTTGCTTTCTCAACACTGTAAGTTACAGCTCCGACAATCTCTTTAACGATCTCACTTTGATCATGGAGCTCGTAACTTTCCAATTCGGGGTTTTCGTATATGTTTCCTCGTTTCCATACGCCTGCACTCGTTCCATATAAAATATTGGTTCCAGAAAAAGTGTCGCATATAACATAATTTGTTGGGTAAGTGCCGAAACGGGCATACGGTATTTTTTGGGTGAAGTAGTTTGACGAATAAAGTTTATTCATTGTGGCATGGTCATTTGTAGACTCTGCAGAGTGGTACTCCTGATCAAACCATTGCCCTGCCAGCGCAGGTGCCGGTAAACGGTCGAATCCTTTGACGTAATCATAAGCTTTCTCAAATGGCATGTATATGTAGTAACCATCATCATCCGCCAATATCATTGCAGCTATATTGTCTACGAATTTAGCTATTGCGGCCGAGCCATTTACTTCGAGCGATTCTCTGAAAATCTTGTCATACATCGAATAGGCATAAGAAGGATCGATGATAGTGTCACCCATGACATCAATCTGCAAATTCAATTGTGTTTCAAGCAGTGCAGCATCGCTGGCGTTATTCGCTACCTGCGTCACATAAGATTGAATAAACTCGCGTTCACTGCGATTATAGTGCATCAACGATCCAGCCAAGAGAGAGGTAATGAGCATTACCATGAGCCACGAAGGTAGCGTCATTAAACTATCGCTATCCATCGTTTCTCACCATCCCCTTGAGCGAAATATCTTTTGGCGTTACAAACAAATGAAATATTGTTGCGAAGACTTTGCTTGTGCGGCTCTGCTGAATCTTCGATATTCTGACAGTTACTATATCACCGCGGCCCAACACGTTGGGAGTTGTTGGCGTAGCACCTGACACGTGGTCAACGTATACAGCATTTTTTACTCCTCCAGTATCACTTGAGAAAACCGTACTCAAAACGTGATATGTGGCTAAAGTATTCGAGCTTGTATTCGTGGGTACATAGACTCGTCGGGATTCTAACTCAACATCTATCTTGTACAGATAACCTGTGCTTGACAATGATGTTGCGAAATCGGTGTAATCATCTTCGCTTATTACTCCTTTGTCACAGATGACATCAAGATAGTTTTGAGTATAATTTAGTTCCAGCCTCTGCGCTCTGCTGTCGTCGATAATAGTCGAATTTATGAGTGGAGTAAGAGCGAGCCCTAAGACAACCAAAATGACTGCAAATAATTTATGTATTACTGTATCCATTTACGCAGCTACCTCCTTTTGAAGAATGTGTCGCCACGACGGTTGATATACAGGTCGTATATACGCATACTGGAGGCGCTATCAACTGGCGTTACCGCTGCGGTACTTGCGACACCTAAGACTGTCCCTACTTTATCCAAGGTTGCGTTCCGTATATCGTACTGACACCAGAACTGGACAGGAGAGACACCTCCTTTGTCAATAAAAATCTTACGTTGGTATTGATAGTAGGAGTCCGGTGTCTGGTTATTCGTGAAGCCGTTGTCGACGGCTGCCAGCATGATATACTGAAGCTCACTAAAGTGTTTGTACTCCTCAGCGTCGAGTAGTTTTGCTCCAGACGCCCGCTGTGACTTATCCTCTAGTTGGCCGAAACCGTATGCCTCCATATTTACGGCTTTAGATGCGCTGGTCACAGTTAATCCCAGAAACATGGCGGTCAGCAGTAACCCGATTAGGAAACTCCCAAGATTATCAAGCACCTTAATCACTGTAGACCACGCCCCTTACAAAAATTAGTGGACGTCCAGTGTCATTTGTCACGATGACCGTTGATACAGGCTCCGTTAGTTGCCCGTTTGACGCCACCTCACGAATTTCTAAGTCAGAAAAAGCATCTATGACCATCACCTGAAAGTAATCAGGCTTATAGGCCAAATAGTCGATGCTGTTCTTGATCTCAGCCATGTTGCGAATTGGCGTATCCGTACCTAAACGTATTGTTGACATGTAAATGTCGTAATGTTCAAACTCCTTGCGCACAAGTGCGAGGGCGTTGTTCTGATCCATTGTACAATTGCGGATACTCTTTAGCAGCTCATCATCTTTAATAAGCTCAACTTCCATATCCGCTGTTGTCCGTTCGAATTTTGGGAGAACAGTCTGTAAAGGCGAAAATATGAGTCCTATTGCAAGAGAGCTTAAAGCGACCATTGCAGCGATAACGGAAAGTCGTATACTAGTATCACCCATATAATATTGACCTCTCCTTCGCAAAGACCAACTTAACAGCCGCGTTGTTTTCATCGTAGACGATGTGAGCTCTATATTTTACAACTGGTGAGATGAACGCTTCAAACTCCTCTGTAGTAGGGAGCGGTAATTGCTCTCCGGTAATTGGATTGTACTCAGGAAACTTGCGTTGGATGTATGACTGGTCCTCAGGGTCTTCTGCGTATATATACCAATTGAGTTGAGTCGTAGGATTTACATACATAAGAAGAACAATGCTATAATCCTTAGAAAGACCTGAAGCATACCGCCTTATGCATGAAATAAGCTCTGCACCTGAAATAGTTTCATCATCGTACTTAGCGAGCTTGGCGTACTCCGTGAGTCTTGCAACTGAGTCCTCTTCCTCCTGTTGCCTTTCTACCACAGAATCTACAGAACGGGCACTACTGGATGCAAAACCAACGACCAGCGCAAATAGAAGTATGCTCATAGCTATCGCCAAAATATCTGCTACCCTAACTTCCATGATTCCACCTCCGATGAGAAGATAGGGTGGGGCGGGGGATACCGCCTCACCGCTGTAGCGTTATCTTACTTGCTTACACTGTACGCCTACGATTTGGTTATTTTCGTTGACGATAATTTCACATTTGAATGTTCCAGTTGGATTAATATAATACTTGCTTGACTTGTTATTCATTTCTCTGTAGCTGTTGTTTTGTTTCAGCTCAACATGGAGGACGCTATCGTCACCAGAAGCGGTTTTAACTCGACCTGTCGAGTTATACTCATCTGAGCCATCAGTGGTCAACGTGTTGTTTGTTCCCCATGCAGCCAGAAGGTCCGTACTTGAATCAATAGCCGTAGCGTTAGCGCCTAGACCAGTGTTATAATTTGTACAGATTACAGATTGGGTCGGATCAATAGTGCCACTGTTTTGTGCTAATGTTGCAACAAGAACTGCAAGGTCCGAACCTTTCATCTTTTCGACTGTCGCTATTACGACCGAACCCTTGACCTCCGCATCATCTAACAAAGCCAGCTTTGTAGCGTCAAGGTTGTCCATAATACTCATCACGCTTGCCTCTTGCTCTGAGGCGACGGTTTGGAATTTTTTCGTTACGTTAAATACCATCCCTGCCACGATAGCAAATAGAAGCAGAACTAATGCGAATTCCCCAATCTTTGGCCATAAATCATTCATTTGCCAATCACTCCTTTAAAATAGTAATATGAGGTGTTCCGTGCTCGTGGTCTGTAACCACGGCTTGTATAACGGAAAGCTCAATTGTATTGCGTTTTTGAAGATTCTTTTCAAATGCCCTTGGATATAATAAACCTAACACCTCTAGTGTGCTTCCGGCTTTTGTCTGTGCTAGCTCATTACATCTCTCCCCATAAGCCTTACAATATACAAAATTGTTTGAACTCTTTATAGAAAACGGTAAGCAAATACCGTAGGGAGTTGTGTGTTTTTTCCCAATCGAAACCACTTTACCTATCGTGTGTAGGGTTGCAGTGTCAACGTCCATCGAAGGTGCCGCCACAATATCTGTAAGAAATAAATAAGGGGTGACACCGCGGCTGTAAGTGTATATTGAAATACAGGAGCAATCAGACTTAATTCTGTACCCGGCCTTAAGCAAGGGGTGCGTCTGTGTTACAATAACAGGGAGTTCTGAAATCCCTCCCTTTTTACGGCGCACCTCTATACAGGTCGTCAAATACCTCTTGTCCGTACTCAGCCGGTTTAAATCGTACTTTACTTTTCCTATAATGATATTGACCACCCTCTTAAAAGTTCTTTAAAACCTCGTTAAACTCAGAGAAGGCAAGTATTAGAATAGGAGCGAGGAACACAAACGCAATGATGAGTCCAATCGGAATCATCGCCACAATACCCATAGCCATTCTCTTTCGTTTGATAGACTCGATTTGTTCGTTCTCCCGGAGTACCATAAGGTGCTGCCGCTCTGTGATATTGTCGGCAAATGCCTCTTTTATAGAGACAAGCTGAATTGTTGTTTTCAACTTATCTACCATGTAGCGGAACTCGGGAATATTGGCACGATTACGCAGACGGTCAAGAGCTATCTCAGCGTCGCGTGTATAGTAGTGATAGCTGTCGATGAGTACTGACTTGTATACGCGTGAGTGCTTCGCTAACCAATCAATCAGCTCCAATGTGTCGAGCTGCGTATACATCATTATGCCTATTATTGTTTGAAGCTGTAGACAGTCTTCCTTTGATTCATTCAGTATGAGCTTCTTGCGAATGAATACTAGAATATTAGGCACAAGTGAACCGCCAGCGCCCGAGATTATGGCAAGAAGAACAACGACCCATGAAAACTTGATTTTGGATAAAGTCTCCTTTTTCCTATTAAGACGCTCAATTTGCTCAAGGTACTCTTGCTCCCTTAGGCGTAGGCCATCTATGTTCTTCATCCTTGCTACTATCTCATCTTCCGAAACCTGGTGACCCTCCTTAAGAAACCAACCATCCACCTCTCTCATTTGCCTGTTCTGTTCCTCAGTAAAATTCGGCCCGCCCATAATGCTGTAAGACGCCGTGGAATTTTCCAAGAAGTCTTTAGCTGCATATATAGAAACCATACAGACAAACAACGCAAGAACTGACCCGATTACTGCCATGTAAAACTTTCGCAGATATAAGTGGTCAAGATTGAGGCGTGACATCGCACTTTGAAGCTGCTTCCGAACCTTAAGGCGTTGCTTTACTTTAAGTGGCTGCAAACTACGCACAAAGCTTCGTATTCTCCGGTCGGAGAGTAGTTTGCGGTCTATCTGATCTCTATCGTCGTAACGTATAGCCATTGGGCGATTTACTGCACAAATGGCTTTAAAGGCGACAACCGAGATGAGCAGAACAATAACGGTAGATGCGTAACCAAAGAGACCGTTATATATAGGTAAAAGCCCTGGAACTTGCTGTATAAAGAAAGACTTGATAGGTTGAATGAAGAATATCGACACAATAGGCACCTTGTCTATTGTATTGAATTCCTGCTGTTGTTTTGCAAGGCGCCGAATCTCCAGATTTATCTCGGAAATTATCATCCCCAAAGCCTCGATGAAGTTAGATATTCCGGAAGGCGTCACGTCGTCCCCTTTGTCATGAGTAGCGTAACAAACACCTGCGAGAGTTTGTATCATCTTTAGCGGGGAGGACTCATAAAAGTCATCCAAGCGCTGTTCAACATTCAGAGAAGTAAGTGCGCCAAGAATCTCCGACATAGGACGGACCACGAGTTGCCCGTACCGTATGTCGGACAGGGTATCTAGGATGTCACGCCGCTGCATGTATACCTGTCGAACGTCTTGGCAGGCATCCTTAAACTGGTGGAGCATCTTCGTGTACATCTTGTCGATCTGCTTATTTATAACTGTTTCTCGTACTACCTCGCAGTATAGGAGCATAATCAGGATCAGAAATATGTCCTTGAATACGAGAATACTGAACCCTACTACGAGAATTTGCATAAACGTCGAAATCAGATAAATCTTTACGGTTGTCACCTTTGCGTCCAAGGCGTCGAGTATTGATAATGCAGCAATCTGCTTATGTAGGTTCCGTACAGGTACTTGTATGATGAACATTGTGCTCATCCGCTTGTACCAACGAAGGTAAGTTGACGTCTTTATCAAGCCGCGTTTTTTGATATTCGTAAGTGAGAACTTAACGCGCTTTGATTTCTTGTTCTTTGTCAACATGAGGAACAATATAAACATTGTAAGAATGAAGACATAACCGATAACAATAGCAATGATAATGTCCATCTCTACACCGCCCTGATTCCCCAACTATCAGCTACCCAATCAAGAAAAAACTCTTGCTCAGAGATTGATAGTCTGCTCAACATGAGCTTTATTAAATCTGGCGAAGGTGGGTTATCAGGAATATAGGTATGTGTAGCGAGGTCATAGTGGAATAGTTTATTTGTTGTAAATCCATTGAACTCTCCTGAAATATAATTAGGTACATACTCCACTGCAAACTGTAAATAACGCTCACCCAGAGCGGAACACTGGAACCGGAGATTACATTTTACTAGAAGTAAAATAGCTTCTTCCGCAGTTAAAACGCAACCAAAATCAAGTGTCCGCATACAGGAGTTTCGCAGAGAGTAAATTAGGTCTTCGGGTGTAAACGCGTGGTGTAGAAAGAACGCATAATCATACCGTGTAAGACCACCCATTATAAGTTGAGCAGCTATAGGATCTGAAGCAACCTCATCAATATACAAAGAGCGGGTTTCATGTATCATTGATACATTAGGTTCTTCTCCCGGATTTAAGAACTGTATTTCGTTCTTAGGTATAATATTTAAATGAGGGTATTTTTCTTGAAGAGCATTGGCCGATATTTCTCCAACTACTTCAACTGCTCTCGATGGATTGAAATAGTCAAGACTATCGTGCATATATTCCACCTTACCACTGTATGCAGGGCCCGTAAAACCGGTTGAAATTTTGCATTGCACTAAGTATTTGGTCCAATTATTTAGCAGATGGTTACAATTGGCATTTGTATCTTTTAAACCTGACATTGTCATGCCCCCTTAATATTTGTAAGATGCCAGTTGCTGGCCACCCACTCAAGGAATACCTTTTGCTCCGAGATCGGTAACCTGCTTAACATAAGCTTTACTAAATCTGGCGAAGGTGGGTTATCAGCAATGTACGTATGTGTAGCGAGGTCATAGTGAAATAACTTGTTAGTCTTGAATGTCTTCCTGTCGGTTGTCCTGTAAAAGAACTCCCTCATTGCTACTGCTTTTGACCACTCTAAATCGGTTCTGTCTAGCGACGGGTAATCCTCAGCCTGCGGAACAGGAATGATTTCTACGGCGTATTCGAGATAACGCTCGCCCTCGATTGTATAGTTAAGGCGGATGTTGTTCTTTACAACCTGAACAACCTGCTGCTCCGCAATGAGTGCGTCGGTGAATCCACCCGCTTGTATACAGGAGTTACGAAGACCGTAAATCATATTATCTGGTGTGTTGCCGTGGTGTGAAAAGAAGACAGCCTCATAACCGACCTGACCGCCTTCAACCATACGAAGTGCGACTGGGGCAGAGGCGACCTCACCGACGAATAAAATCTGTCCGTCACATTTCTTAAGAATATCCTGAGCTGTTTCCATTTTTATATACTCAGTTTCCGATAGCGATAAAATATTATATTCCGGGAAGTTTTCTCGGAAGTAGAGTTCTGGCGCCATCTCAAGCACCCTGATTGTCTTACGTGGGTCACTGAAATCTATGCTACCCGACATATACGTCGTTTTCCCTGAACCTTGCGGCCCAGTGAAGCCCGTGGTTACTTGGCACAGTATGACGTATCTTGTCCAATTAAGAGGGAGTTGTGAATTCACAATGCCTTCTTTATTTAAAATCATGGTAGGTGTAATCTTTGTAGGACTAAATTTCCTTATATATACAGCCCAGGATTCAGACAGGGTAGGGCGGACGGCGCAAACACGCGATTTATCATACATTGTGTTCACGATGTACCCACGTTTCTCGTGCAAGGAACCGGGTTGATTCCACCGAATGACCAGTTGAACAATCCGCATCATCTCTGCCTCACTCCCCATGTCAAGAAAACGCATATGCATCTGCTTACCATTAAAGTAAACCCAGACAGATCGGGTGAGAGGGAACTCATTATTAGTGTCATCCATCGCAAGAACAGTACCGGATGAGCCAATATTAACACCGTTAACATTCATTGAACGTATCGTGTCAATGACGCCGAATCCTTTAAACTCCTGGTATATTAAGATTGCAATGACCATTACCATATCGGCGTAGGCCATGTCTATTTCCTTTTCCGCGTAAATCATGTCAATATCTTCATCTGTAATCATATAGGATGGCTTATATCCATCAATAACGTAACGCACTCGATCTAAATCGTACTCGGACACCATTTGCTTAAATGCATCCTTACCGTAATCCTTCTGGTAAAAGTACATCAGGATTTCGAACTTAGTCCGGCTGTCTAACGCTTCCGGGCTAAAGTCTTTGACCCTGAGAACTTCCTCCAATGTTTTACAGTTGTGAGCAACTATATCGTAAATAAGCTGAATGACAACCTTCTTCTGAGAGTCAATGCCGAAAACACAGTCTTTGAGTGCTCTTGTAGTTTTACGTCGGCGACTTAGTGCTAAATCCAACTCATCATCAGAAGACGTTTCGAATGTTTCTTCCTTGGTTATTTCAACGCACTCAGCAATTACGGTTTCAACGAGTGTTTCCCAATCCAACTCAATCTTATCGTATATAGCCAAATCGCTCCGCCGTACCCTAATAAAGCGCACAACTGAGGCAACGATAAGAATGAGGAGCATCACCGCTATGATAACGCCATCTCTATTCAAACCAGGCTACCCCCTTTTACCTTTGGATTTATTTGCAGCAAAAGTGCGGGATACAAACTGCATTTGAGCAGAGATGTCAAGCAGATCTCCGTTCTTGTTTTTAGCCATTTCGAACACCTCTTCAAGTCGGCCGAAGTTGCCTAGGCGACGGATATACGGACTGTAGCTTAGTGTCAATACTTTACCGCTGCGTACACCGAGTTTTGACGTTACAATAGAGCGGCCAATAGCGGCATCGTAGAGATTTATCATAACGCTTACGCTTTTATTCGAGAACTTACTTAGAAGCTTTTTAGTTTTCTCTTCCAAACACTTATTTTGGTTTATTACAATAATTATCTCATCAGAAAGCTCGATAGCTTTCTTTGTGAGTTGTGAGCCCGTGTCAGTGTTGACATCTAATACAATGTGCTGATAGGGCATCTTCTGAATAAAAGTTGTAAATAAGTCTACAACTTCCTCCTCGTCGCGGTTTTGTTCGCTTGAAGAATAAAGATAAACATTACTCCTTATCTGTGACATGTATGTGGCAACATCTTCAATTCTACCCATTGAGTTCTGCCCAAGCATTGCACAAATCTGAGCCAGGTTTTTCGAGTAGTCGGTACGAGCCTCGTCCCTACCAAAGTATTTCGCAAGTGTAGTGGAGGACATATCTGTTTGAGTAAGTAGTACGTTGTCCATTGTTTTGTATAAACCAAGGGACAATGCTACCATACTTGCGGCTGTCGTCGTTCCACATTGTCCCTTATCCGTGGACAATAGACTGTAAACCATGTATAAATCCTCCTTTCAATAAATTATCGGTTTCTTCCGTTTTAGGAACTTCATAAGCTCCTTTGCAGGAACTTCCAAAATATCGCTCAACATCGAAATCATAGACATTGTCACTTTTCCATTCGCGCTAACGTAAGAAATGTTTCTCGTCTCTTCAATTCTTTCAAGCAAAGCTACGACCTGTGATGAGGGGACGCTTTGAATAATGTTCAAAGGGTCTTTTACTGCTCCAGCAACGGGTCTATATATCTTCATCTTGCTTTGATCAAAGGGCTCCAGTAAATCTTCATAATAGTGAAGGTTATCAAGAATAACGACGTAATCAAGGTAATCCGGCAAGTTGTCCACACAATCATATATAACGTAATTAAAGCCCTCAATTTCAATCAGTTCATCCAAATTACTATAATCGTCTTTTACTACTTGAATGGCGCATCCGGCCATCTCATACTCAAAGTCATAATCAGGGTTAAGCGATTTGAAATAAGGTGAGTTTGTAACAATTTTCACATTGTATATCTGTGCAAGGGACTTAATAACCGCATATAACCAAATGCGTTTATCCTTGAACCCACAAAAAGCTAATGTTTTCACTTTAATCCCTCCTGTAAGGGTCTGTCTCCCCAGGGTTGTAATTGTTCTCAAAGAATCCAGGGTTTGTATTTGCGTTAGGAGACTCAATAACGGAACCTCCAGTTAATCCAGGCGTGTTTGCGTTCGGATTTGAGATTGAACTCCCACCTGATACATTATTACCCCCATTGTTGTCCCCGCTACTAATAGCGCCTCCTCCGGCATTTGTGTCTGTGCTTCCTGTGCCGGAGCCGCCTGAACCAGTTCCGCCAGTACCGGTGTTGCTATTTGAGTTGCTGTTTGAGCTGGTGGGGTTATTTTCTCCAGCGTTACTGCCTCCGGTTACACCGCTCCCCGCCTGCTGCGAAGTTTCACGCTGCTGCTGTTCAAGCTCTGAACCCATGCTATTTCCATCGCTATCCCAACCATTTTGTCGGAGGAAGTCTTGCGCTGCTTGGCTTAGTTTACCTATGACTGCCGCACGTCCACCGACAACACTACGAACAACACCGTCGGGCAGTGTTAAGCCGTTTTCAAATTCTTTCCTTCTGCGAAGGGTAACGTCCTGCTCTGCGAGAGTAATAACGTTCGGATCTAAATCCATAATCTTGAGAACTTCATCTTTTACTGGATAGTATGGTGTTGCCGCCGTTTGCATAGAGGGCTCAACATACTTTGTTACGTACAAGAGTGTTCCAGGATTGAGGAAGGCATCTACTAGCGCAGATTGATAGGTGTGAATATCATTTTCATCCATAAACAGTCTGACCGCCCCACCATAATGCGAAAGTACACGCTTTTTAGAAAGGTATATGTAGTCTTCACCACCAGGGGTAAGAATTCTGAAGTCATAGTAATCACCTACGCGCGCTTCTATAGGGAATAGGTCAGCCACAATATCAAGGTACCTCAGAGTTTTAGATACATCGACCGACTGCACAAGATCCCATGTGATAGGTGTACCTTTACTGATGTTCAGCTTATAATGATATCCGGCGATATCTTCAGGATTAGTAACGTAATTTTGCGTAATCATAGAATTTAGGATTAAGCCGTCTGAAAAATCAGTATCTAACACCTCTCGTCCGACACCCAAATCATGTCCCGCAACTAACACTGTGGTAGATTTCCCATATGCCGCTAACTCTGTCCGAGCAGCGCCCAAATCCTCCACCAGTTGTAGGTTTTCCTCTTTCAAATTATTGAAATTGTTATAAAGTAAAAATCCACCGATACCAACCACGACTAGAATAACCACGATTACTACGGCTAATATCACTCTTCTTGCTTGCACATTTAATCCTCCTTAGAATAGTATGTACACATCGGCTCCAGCAACTACGTAAACCCTCTCCGCACACCGTATGTCTTCAAGTGTTAGTAAGCTTTTGGGTATTCGGAAATAATAAGCGTTGCTGTAATCTCTATTACGTACATAAGCAATATTTTCTGACAGCGTGAGCTTCTTGTTAAATTCGATCATCGTGCCTATATCTTCTGAGTTGGATATGATTTGTTTGCAGAAAATCCGGTACTTAATTGGTTTCAGGGGTTTTTCTGCGGCAAGCGGCATAATGATTTCTTCTACATGTGAAAAGCGCCTACGCGTGAACATAGCTATCAGTATTGAGTCGGTTATATCGTCTGCAACGTCTTTGAAAATTGGATTTATCGATGCTAGATACATCTTGGAGACTTTTCCGTTTTTCAGTTTGTTCATATCCTTAGGAATCATCGCCTTCTTCCACTCTTTATTGTTAATAAAATGGAGCGTATGATCAAGCTTTGCAGAGTCTTGAAAGAGAATTTCATAGAAAGCCTGTTTTGTAGCATACTTGATTTCACCAAGGATATCGTCTACAGACGGTAGACGATTCTTGTTGTCGCTATAATCGTCTATCGGCGCCAGCTTATCCTCTACACCGGAGGCAGCAATCTCAACGCCACCCAAATATGTGTATAAAGACTTCCTCAGCTCTTTGCAAAAATCGGTTGTGTGCATCCCTGTGCCAGAAAACAATACAGTTTCAATATGTGAGTCATATTGTGTGAGTGCTGTAACAGCATAGCCTTTCTTGCTCGGGTCGACACCAATGATCACAGGCGCGGTATACCGTATAGGTTGTATCTTCTCAATAGCAGTTAATCCATTGTCCAACGTAAAAGTAGCAATCTTCATAGAATGATTAGTAGGATGGAAGCGAATATGAGATAGAAAAACCTCCTGTTCTTTGGTTGCTCCCTGGCTACTACGACCGTTGAAGCAACGGCTAATAAAACCCCAGCATCTCCAAGTATCCGTAACGCTTCTACCATCCCTTTACCTCCTTCTCTAATTCTAAAAGTTCCTGTAATAACTTCTCCTGTGCAATATTGTAAGACATGACTTTGTCCATAAGGATAAAGTTGTCAACCGTGAGCACACGCTCTAAGCGCGTCTGCACTCTTTTTATCTGAAGCTCAACTTCGGTTATCTGACTCTCGCTTGTCTCAAATAAATCATGTAAATCACTTTCAATCCCATATTTGTTTTTTAATCTGTTCGCCGCGTCTTCGATGCTGATATCATGATAAGCAACCAGAAAATCAACGACATCACCGCCTTTACTACACCTGCTCCAACAGCGCCACGTTCCAGTGTTCTGCTTGTAGGAGAATGAGGGTGAGTTGTCCAAATGACCAGGTAATATACAATTGATTGGTCTGCCGGCAGATAAAGCATCCGCAGCCTGTTGTAGGCCAATGTCCTCTAGGTATTTAGGTAGTGAGACTGACTTCCGTATTAACTGTCGTTCTTGTACTGTCAACATAGTCGAGCAAGATGCCGAAAAAGTCTCTCACAAGGGTAGTTTGCTTGTATCTCTTGCGGCACCCCTCTAAGATTTCACGCAGAGCGCTTGGGCTGTGAAGCTTGGCGATATTCCGCATGAGTTCAAACTGTGTGCAGGACACTACATTGTACTCTAGGGGGTACATTGGTCTAAGCATGAACAGGATGTCTATGACATAATAAGCCTGATAACAAATGGGAATGCGATTATCATTTTCAGCGTGCATGTTTGCGGTGCATTTAGTGATCGGTTTATCCTTGATTAGATCTATCTCAACGGCCAATTTGTCGAGTATATTCGGAAACATATTCGGCCTAGAATCTCTTGACATGCGAAATTTAACCTTTTCGATTTTAGGCATACACTCGTTATATAACTTCTCCAGCTCACTTTCGGGTAAATCCACCAAATTGGACGCATCCGGCAAGTAGCTTTCTAACGTACTTATCATGTTTGATACCTTACGCATCCGTTCAATGCAATCATAACTATAAGGATTTGGGTCTATATTCATGTTCTCACCTCGCTATCTTTATGTAGAAGAAACAGACATCTAAAGCTGTATCCACTATAAACCCAGGAGACACGTCGCTAAAGCGAGTCTTCGGAAGCCACAACTTCCTCATTCTTTGCGCCTTTAGTACTTCGGGGGCACCTAAGACTATGTTGTAGTCTGTATTTCGGTACACTTCATAACCTCCCGCAGCTCCATTCATCGGAGGCATTTTGTCGTTGTTAACAGCTTCTTCACCTTCCCTGTTGAGCTGGTTTATAGCGCCACCTACTTTTTTCTTGACACGGCAGAAGGATTTAAACTGTCTGTATCCAGTCCGGATAATCTCTGTCTGCTCCGCTCGTGGGTTTGTTGATGTTAATAAGTACATATAATCTATAAAGAAAACATCAAAAGGCCCAAACATAGTATCGTCTCGGGAAAGCTTACTAAATATTTCATCCGAGTTCATACTGGTAGGCGCGCTGATTGAGATTTTACCTTTAGTTTCCTCAGCTTCGAACAACTCGTAACGCGCTATCGCTACACGCTCTTGTAACTCTGGAGAGAGCTTCTTTAATAAAAGTATCTCTATATCCGGAAGCCGTATTTTTTGATTGGATGTCATAAAAATATGTAGGGCGATAAACATGTTCTCAAGTTCCTTAACCGATTGTTCCAAAGCATACATCCGTACTCTTAAACCAAACTTCCTCACCATACGATACGCGAGGAAGACCATAAAACGAGTTTTCCCTGCACCGGAGGATGCCTCTATCCCGTAGAGTTTCCCAGGGATCCAACCTCTTAGACTACTATCTAGTGGGCCAAGTCCCGTGTCACCCAAAATAGTGTCTAATTCCTCTTCTGTTTTACTGCCGAGGTACTCATATAGCTCCAGCAAGGCATTATCACTGTAGTACTCCTCAAGCTTTGCAAGCTCTGTAAGCATGAAGTTTGAGGCATCAGTGACCCCGATCTTCTCACCGACGCCGGTATTTCTTATTTGAACACCTGTTTCGAGGAGATACCTGAATTTCCGCTCCTTCTGCTCTTGCATAAAAACTTGTAGGTCGATTCCGAAATTTGCAATGTCGACCGGCTGATTGCTCAGCTCCTCTACGTAATCATAGAGTTCGCCTTCAATAAGCCTTACAGCCTCGTTAAGCAAGATTGGGTCTTTCAGGTTAAGAGTTTGGGTGCTAAGCGTTTTTACTTTTCCATGGTAGATTAATTCTTTTAGCCTGAGAGCGCAGAGCTTCTCCAAATATTCAGCGTTAAGCAGTGAGTCAATCTCAGCCATGTGGTATATGAACGCTACTAAGTAATAATCCAAAGAATCCCACTCTTCGAGCGGAAATTTCTCAGACGACCACTTAGCAAAAGTAAGTTTCTTTTTAATATCCGCCTCTGTATCGGTTTTTCTACGTAAGAAGTATTGAAGAATGTTAGTTTGTGTCGGCAAAGAAATCCCGCCTTTCCAAATTGAGATTTCTCACCAGCCCTTTATAGTCATACTTCGTTATACCCTTAATGTTTATTGATGACATTATTACAGTCCTCAGATTACGGTGTCTCCTTCTCTCCAAAACTGTTATAAGATTATTTAATGTCATTATATTTGGAAATAGTGGCATTCTTAAAAACAATACCTTAGATGTCACTAAATTAAGAGGCTTTATGTTGTAGTAGGCCAGTATTTGACAATTCTCGTTACCAGCGTCCAGTGCCTTAATCACAGAGCCAATCTCGTTAATATCCATATATGGGAAAATGTCCTGATTGTAATCGTTTAAGTGCTTAATACAACTATAGACTAAAATAGATTTACTCGTGCCGGCTGGACTGCAGATCAAATAATCGGTTTTGCAATCCTTTAGCGAAATAACGCTCTGGTATATGGACTGTAACAGAGTCCTGTATTCACCCATAATCGGCACCATATCGACTGTAAAGGTGTTCATTAAATAGTCTTTTGGTATCGGTATCTTTAGGGAGCTAGCGACGTCGCTTGATTTTT
>Ga0153948_1000398_pt1 | contig 23566 bp, 36 predicted proteins | sample TSNJ032MetaG_FD_104696 | JGI IMG/M metagenome (GOLD analysis project Ga0153948, IMG submission 104696) | Attine ant fungus gardens microbial communities from New Jersey, USA - TSNJ032 MetaG | ecosystem: Host-associated > Fungi > Mycelium > Unclassified | place: USA: New Jersey, Wharton State... | reverse complement strand
ATTCCATCTTGATAACACCACAGTCGTCTACTCGTCGTCGTCATCACCTCCATCATTACCTTTAGCAGCAGCAGCGGCACGCTTGCGCTTAACACGACCAGGACGTCCACCACCGTATGGCGAGGTGAGAGCAAAATCGATGTGCTTTTGAGAGTCAAGACGGACAATGAAAGAGGGAACGTTGACAATCTGCTTGCCAACACTTGAGGGCGATCAGTCGACAGACCTCTCATGTATATAGGATAGACTCACCGAATGTGCCTCTGCCTGATCAAAACGCGAGCATGGTGGATACTCTTAGCCAGCCCACTCTTGAATACCTGAGTCTGAAGCCTCCTCTCCAAGAAATCCTCAATTTTCAAAGCCAGCACATAATCGAGACGCATGCGGCTCTCATCAAGCACACCGATGCGGACCAATCGTCGGATGAGAGCGTTTCCTTCGAAGAGACGCTTGGGATCTTTATCGTCAAGCTTGAGAAGCTCACGAGCGGCACGACGAATTTTAGAAAGGATAAGAGCGATACGCCAGATTTCACGTTTGTTTCGGAGACCGTATTCGCCTGCAAGCTATAGAAAATAAAAGTAAGTAAAGGAAGTATGAGAAGATGCTGCCATACCTTGAGCTCAGCGTCGAGACGAGCAGACTCGAAAGGTCGACGGGGAACCTTGTATCTGCATCACCGCATGATCATACACGAACATGGGATACCAATAAAAATGGGGGACACAGATAGCATGAAACAAGTCAGCGCTGTGTACACACCCTCCACCAATGGTGGATCTTGAAGTGCTACTCACGTCTTGCTCTGATTTCTTGGGGCCCTGCAGACAGTTGGATCAGCGCGATGGGAATAGCGGTGAACGACATTACCTGGGCATTTTTTTTACCTTGCAAGTGGCTTGCTTTGGGTCGAGCGCGATAACGCAGGACTGGTACACAGCCACAACTGTACAGTTAGGGTAGCCACCCGGAGATTTCCGATCAGAGCCTATGGTTTACATTGACGATCGACAGGACACTGACAAGACGGTGAGTACGTCGTTTGACTATGCTGTGTTCACTGCTGATGGAATTACTAGCAAGACCGCGCTAGACAGTGAGCGTGACCCTTGTTCACGCTGTCAGCACCACTGATGTTTTGTTCGGTATAGACTCTGAGACAAGATGCCGCACTCGTATGGTTATCGCGCACGTACGCGCCACATGTTCAAGCGTGGCTTCAAGGGTGTGTATCTTGCCAGTCAAATGGTTGACTCTGGCTCATTGTACTCTCAGAGCATGGCCCCATCAAAATGTCAACGTATCTGACCATTTATCGTGTCGGTGATATTGTTGATATCAAAGCTAACGCTGCCCAACAAAAGGGTATGCCCCACAAGTATTACCATGGGTATGTTCTCTTTGACTGGCTTCGGCCGCCCGACTCACCATAGTTCCTGTAGACGAACTGGTATTGTCTATAATGTGACGCCTGGGGCTGTCGGTGTCATTGTTCACAAGATTGTCGGCAATCGTTACATTGAGAAGCGTGTCAATATCCGCATAGAGCATGTACGGCACTCAAAGTGCCGTCAGGAGTTCCTCGACAGAGTCAAATCTAATACCGAGGCCCATTCTGCTGCCAAGGAAAAGGGCGGTGAGTGTAGAATTCGTGCTTGTTACGTCTGGTGGTTCATATCTATTTGCATGTACAGAACGTGTCGATCTCAAGCGCAAGCCTACTCTTCCTCGTGAATCCCACGTTGTGTCTATCGTCGACAACGCCCCTCAGACTATGAGACCTGTCCCATACGAGACAACAATTTAAAAGACTGGATATTATGATACTTGTGGGTTGTGTTAGCTAGGCTTCTTATGCATTCTTCTCTGCAGATACGCACGAAATATTGACATAATATGATCATTATGCATACGGTCTTGTGATGAAGAATTAGAAGACGATTGACGTGGTCAAAATTCCTCCAAGTGCACATCTATGTTTTGCTTATCGCTAGTACAAGATCGGATAAAAGTCTGACGCTTCTGTTGACTATTGTCTCTGTTCTATTTTCCTCTCATAACTGATTATCAATAAGTTTAGTAAGCTTGGAGCTCTCGTTGTGCTTTGATAGGTGTTATCACTACACACTATCATCATGACCATCGAACTTGCCCCTCTACCTCTTCCCGCCTCTGCTGATAGCTCAAAGTTTACAGACTTTGGCCGTCAAGTGATTGGGTTACACCCAGGCAAGCTGACTCCTGAACAACTGACTAAGATTCAAGAGGCTCTATATAAGGCAGGACATATCGTCATCATCGATTGATTAAGCTGCTCATGGATTCAACTCAAAGTACAATGTCCTTCTGTTTCGAAACGTTGTGGTTACACCTGAGGAACAATATGCACTGACCCAGGTGAACAACACCTTTCATTTCTCATATTAGACCGTTATTCAGACTGATTTCCAGTTCTTCGATCCCCATTCTGAATCTTACGGACATGGCAACAACAAAACTGAATCTACCCAAAAATCGATCCTCCACCCAGACCTCAAGACTATCCCTCGTGTTCCTCAGGTTCAACTGATCGGCAATGGAACCGTGTACAACCACGAAGGTCTCACTGAGGCTCGGCTGAAACATCCCTCTCACATCACTTTTCACAAGACGCGTGTTCCCCCTGAAGACGAGTTCAAAGCAACCCGGTTTTACCGCTGGCATATCGACGCTGCCTTGTACGATTTGAGTCCTCCAAAAGTCACGACGCTCTATGGATTGAAGGTGCCGAGCGGTGAACCTCAAATATGCCGGTATGATGATGGAACGGGTGATGAGCTGCCTGTGCCCTTGGGCACGACTGTGTTCGTCTCTGGACGGACTATGTTTGAGATATTGCCGAAGGAGTATCAGAGTCTGGCTGTTCGTTCCAAAGTCAAGTATGCACCGCATCCTTATGTGTGGATGGCTCCTGCACGAGCTATGCCGACGGGATTAGGGATTGAGAGTGAGGGCTTGGAATTATCATCGGATAAGCTGCCTGCTTGGGAAGAGGCCAAGGTGAAGGTGTACCCTGTCGTAAGTTCCTATCATTAAAGTACTCTAACGTCAATGAACTTTCGATCAGACATGGAAGAATCCTGTGACTGGTGCTTTACATTTCCAAGTGCATCCTTGTGGTGTACAAGAACTTTTAGTTGATCCATTACCAGAGGGCACCACCCATCGGCAAGACGCATTATATCCTGACGGCGCGCATATCACAGACCTCCAACAGGTTCGTAAGATCCTGTACAAAATGCAACGTCCAGCTATCGCTCCTCGGGTGAGTATCCAGTGGCCCTCTCTCATTTTCTTATAGACGTATTGAATCGTTACCGAAATAGCTGGTTTATCCACATGATTGGCAAGAGAACGATTTTGTGCTTTTCCATAATCGCGGTGTCCTTCATAGTGTGGTTGGAGCATTCACGTCTGACCAGGTTAGAGTGTTTCATCAATGTAATTTAGCTGCTTCGGATGAGCCTACGGGACCCAATGAAGAGGACATCAAGAAATATGCATGATGGAGTAAAGGATTTCTTGTAAATTGATGATTTTTGTATTTGTATTTTCACGTCCAATGCAAGTTCGTTTGAAAAATGAAAAAATAAATGCATCATTGATAATTCGGGAGCTGGATTGACACTCTGCAAGTCCAGAGTTTCGAGATCTGCTCCTATCCTAAGACCGGGTATCAAAAGCTATCCAGTTCTGAAATACACTGTTACTTGTACGACTAGCAGATAAATAACACCTAAAGATATAACCAAGAAAATATGAGTAGTAAATAAACCACAGCAAATCCAACCGTTAGATCAAAGAGAATCAGGCAACGATAGGTTTCAAGCTTGACGTGGACGGCCTCGGCGCTCTTGGTGCTTTATTCGCAACAGCACCAACAGCGATGTGTGATCGTGCCTGTGCTTCCATCTTGGCGGCTCTGAGCGCCGCACTCTTATTCGTCCTTGGGGTAATCGCCGGTGGCGGCACAATCCTAATGGGACGCTGCTGAACCTTTCCAATGGTACTGGGTGACCGACTTGACTCTAGCGAATACTCATCCCTGTCTTTGGGATGACGTATATCAAGAGCAGACACTGCCCGTCGTGATGAGGGAGATTTCGAAGAGGTCTGTGGCGATGAAGATTGTATGGGAACTAACTGCCGCCTTGAAGTCCCCAGATCAGTCGATACCGTGTGCGAGAACGTAGGTGACGAAGTCTGAGCTACACGTAACATAAAAAAAACCACAAATGAATTTTTCAACATTAATTAAGGAAATTAAACAGGGACATACACGTTGTTGGATGCGAAACCCTACTTTCACCCCGCATCTGCCTCAATGCTGCACTCCTATTCAGCTTCGGTGGTACCGCTGGCGACCTCACACTTGCCACGCTGAATGTCTCATGACGTTTATGACCAGGAATACCTTCGAATGTGGTTGCCGATTTGTCTGCGCTCCCAGTGCTTGCGGCGGAGTCGTTCGTAATGGACCGTTTCTTTATTGGGTAAATGATAGGCCCTCCGCGACTAGTAGTGGGTACATCATTGGCGATTCGTAACGATGCAGCCTTGCTCATCCGAGGAACAATAAGAGGAGGGGCTGTAGACGGAACTGGAATTATTTCGTCCCGTTTATGACCCGGAACATTAGCAAATGTCTGAGCATGGCGTTCTTTCGAGATAGGTGAGCGTGGCTTGCTGGGAGATTTATCAGATACAGCACCAGTGATGCGAAGTGCAGCTGTACGAGTCATACGTGGGGCAATGTCGGGTTCAGCTCGCATTCTCAGCGGTGATTTAGCACTGCCGGTAGAGGCGCCTACGGCGCTGCTGGAGAGGTATGCGCCCTGGCTTTCTCCCGCGTTCGGGGATCCAAGAACAGAGGAGGACAGGGACTGTATAGAATTATAGCGGTCACCGTCGCTTTCGGACGGGAGATCCATACTGCGGAAGGGCGGAGAGGACGCGAAAAGGGCACAGATTTGCAGCTCAGCGGTGTGCACGTCGGGTGAACCCATCAGCGCATTCTGCTGGAGCGAGACACCGTAGAGGGCACGGAGAGAATGGGGAGTCTCAACGCGCGCAATTTCTGGATCTCGGTTTCCCATAAGCGTATTCCATACCTGCACTGCGCGTCGGCGCTCGAGGACATAGACCCAGACGGGGCCCCTGCAGTGGGTGAGTTTGAAAACAGAAAACAGGCGCCCAGAAAACTCACTCGCCCAGGGAGTCAGCGTCCTCGCCGAAGAGATCATACAGCGCATCCGGGTCGGTCTCGACGTCGAACTCGATCTGTCGCTCCTTCACGATCTGAGGCAAACGCAATGAAGCACCGCGCCGTACGACACAACTCGAAACGCACCTCAAAGCTAGCCTCCTGGATTCTGGGCTCAATGTCAAAGCGATGGTGGAGGGCATGGTGTTTTATGATGGCCACTGTGCGCGTAACAGGAGACATAGAGGAATGAAAACGTACTGGTCCCGTGGCGGTGTATCTATGAGTAATTCAGGCACACAAATCATATCACCTAGGGAACAAACATAGGGCATGCCCCATGGCTGAGTTGGTTACAGCGTCCGACTGTTACTGCTATCGGAAGGTCCTGAGTTCGAGCCTCAGTGGGGCAGAACAACTTCATTTTACCAGCAAAATACAGGAGCAAACTCTACTCAGAAAGGCAACGGAACGATGAAACCTGATACTCAAAATTCTGCAACTCGGGCACGTATCCTCTGGCTTCAAATGTAGGGCCGTTGCAGCCATAATCCCTGGTAGCCGTTCAGTATCTCGCGACCACCAAGAAAGTTTTTTCATACCGATACAGTATACAAAGTTGCCTGTTTCCCCTCAGCGCCACACTCGCCACGACGTCATCCCACTCTAGAGGAAGTTCCATGCATTCAAGATCGTCCCATAAAATCGAGATACACGGTGATGTCAACCTAGCATTGGCACAAAGTAAAAGGGAATGTGCCCTTTCGGTTTGTCGGAACGTCTTTGGAATGGACACCTCTCCAAGTCCAGCAGTTCTATTCTACTCCAGATGAAAAAAAACATGAGTCGTCCGAAAAAAAACCTCGGAATTGAAATTATACGTGCTTGTTCCATTGACACTGCCAGAGAGCGCTGCATGTGAGTAAGAAAGTAGACGGCAGCTGCGAGGAGGCAGTAGGTGTTGATCATCATTCTCTGTTCCTGGGGACAGGTCTTGGTCGTTTGGTTGTCCACCTGGCTTTTTATCCCACTTGAAGCACTTACGTGTCAGAAGCAGTCGATCAAAAATTCTTTGAAATTCTTCAATCTTCTCTTCTCTGTCCGCGAATTGGAAAGAACAAGTTTGAAAAATCACCATGCAATATATTCAAATTCTTTCATTTAATCCTCATATTAGATAAGAATTTCAAAGGTGCAAATATCTAGAATCATGTGCAGATTCACGTATTCTGAAGAGTTTAGAGACCGCGCCGATTTTATACTTTCCTTCAAACTTCTGTTCAAACGTAAAGTCCTTCACGTCCGAGTGGATCAAGTGACGGCCTCCCAAAATTGAACTTGAACGAGATTTTTCATGAGCTCCAGGATTCAACTGACAAGCGACAATAGAGACTCACCGGAGGCTGGGGCTTATTGGCCAAAATCACTTCAATCTTGTCCATGATTTCCGGTGTCAATTTGGGCATCACCTTGAGAGCTTCCAAATTGTCGCGGAGTTGATCCACACTTGTAACGCCTAATATGACAGTAGAAGTGTTAGGATTCCTAGCAACCCATGCAAGTGCAAGAGCTTGGGGTGTCGTGTTCAACTCTAGAAACAATGAGATAGGCGAATCATCGAATGTGAAGGAAATCACGGGCCTGCTTCTGCAAACTTGGTCAATTCCCTGACTTTCCTGATCTCTTCTTGGCCTTCGGGGCTTTCGAGCTGCTTGATGACTTTGTTAAACTCAACAGAATGGACATCATATCGTGAGCCCGCTGGAATGCCATCGTTGTACTTCATTATCACACTCTTAATCGCGTCAATCTGCTGAAGTGAAGCAAGCGTGCTCACCTTTCCAGTCAAAAGTCCGCGGGCTAAGCAAGAGAAGGCTGTAGTTCCCATGCCATACTTCTTATACAACGGACTAGGTTTCTCATGAGTAGAGTATTCATCAGGGAGTACAAGAAGCTTTCTGACGCATATTCACCCTCCGCCCTCTCGCGCTTGAACATGCTGTAGAGAACGAATTAAAATTGCACATTGGACAAAAAGTTGATACTCACTGATGCTGACACTGATCAGCTATGGGACCCATGAGACCAAGCTTGTCCGCGACATCTAAAGAAATATGGGAATGTCGTTGTTAAATGAACTCTATCAACACGTACGCCAAGCCTCCTCGATTTGAAGAGCAGTCCACTCTGATGTAGCCCAATAATAAGCCTGAACGACGATTTATATGGATATCAGTACGACAGGAAACATCGCGCACCCATCCTTTTTCAATAACCCAGTTGAAGGCCCGAACGATCTCGTCCATGGGGACTAGAAACAATGGTCTTTAACATAGAGTCTGATCTGACAGAACGAGACAGTACCAGTATAATCAGGGCGATGAGCAAAGACGACATCCACATAATCCAAGCCCAAGCGCTCCAGACTCCCCTTCAATCCTTCAACGATACTACGATATACAGTCAACAGACCAAGCTCAAGATGACATATCTCATGACTCACTGTTTACGAGACAATCCTCCATTTATGTGACCTCTCCTCGGCCCCCAGTAGATCTTGGTTGTAATCACCAAATCTTCCCTCCTCAGGTTGAGTTCCCTAATTACTCGACCCCTGTGATGATATGTGATCGGGAACCGATAGGAGATAGAGTTGGACCTACATCTCAATTTCTGACTTGCCGCGACCATATTCCTCGGCTGTGTCGAACATGTTAATGCCAGCATCAAACGCTGCTTTCATGATATCCTAGATAATCAAATGGTTGATCAGGAGATAATTTCATTATGAATGAGAACAAGTCCTGCCTTGGCTGGATCGCCAACAACAGTGCCGCCAAGAGTGAGCCCTGAGAGATACCGTGAATATCACCGAATCCTTATACATTTACTTGACACGCACATCCACCCAGACTAAGTACAGGGACCCGAAGACCACTCGAACCCAACCTCCTAAAGGGCATATCCTTTGGATCAAAGTCGATTACGGCGTTTGCTTCATTGGCCATCGTGTATCGCGGTTGTAATCAAGGATTGGGGAGGAGAAGCCAGGATAAGAAAGACTCTTACAAAGCTTGCAACCCGCCATTGCTGAATAATGATGGAATGCGCTCACTTGGAAATGGAAAAGGTCAAGTAGTGGCCTCTCCGCATTATTAAGCATGTATCCTATTTATGAATTAGAGTTAATAAAATGCCGAAATTGGTGCGGTGCTTTTGTCTTGGACACCATGAAGCTTTACTATCTTTCGACCGTTCTCCTCCCACTCATATCCCTCGTCTGCGCCTCTACTCCTGAACAGATAATCATGGACTCTCCAGACGATTTATTCGTACCAGAGAAGCACGCACAGCCTACTCTCGCAGACCTTTTGACCATCGACCAATCAGTCTCGATCTTCTACTCCTATGCCCGAGAACTCGAACTCTGCAAGATGTTCAATGACAATACTATCAAATCAACCATTTTCGTGCCCACCAACAAAGCGGTCATGGCGCTTACGAGGAAACCGTGAGTCTGCTTGACTCTGCTTTGTGTTGAGATGTGACCTGATTGCTCTTATTATCTTCAGTCATCAAGGCCAAGGATCGAATATGATTTCTGATGACGTTCATATCTCAGAGGAGGAGTACGAGAAGGAATCCAGGGCGAATGTCGAACGTTGGGTCTCCGCACATATCATCCCAGTAAGGATCGATATTCCCCTTAATCTTGCATAACCTCATACCTCCGTAGGAGTATCCTGTCGTCTTTGACTCACATGAACACTCGACACTGTTGGATGGAAAGTCAATTTCCTTCAAGTCTATCTCCAAAGGCAATAGTAAGGAGCCAGAATGGACCCGCGTTACTCTAGAAGATGGGACACATATCCTCAGCATGAAAGAGGTAAACCATTTATCGTGAATGATGACACCTGAACTCGGACTCAATTCTTATCAGGCTTCAAACGGTGTACTATATCGCATTGACACCCCTATTTCCCCTGAATGAGTGTCATTGTGGACCTGCCCATCTCGATAACCTGAATCCCGAATTTTCCAGTGTTTATGTAGATATATAATTACAATCAAACCTGCAGCAAACCCGATGACATAGTCCTGTACAGGGGGGAACTGGGACTAAGTCAACCCATTCTCACTGACTGAAAAAAAGTCGTTCTCGATCGAGCGATGCTGAGACGCAATCAGCCCACCCATCGGAACAGCGAAGTGCAATTCGATTCACAAAGGATCTCGATAAAAATCATCACGCTGGACCATCCAGAACGTATGAGGCGGAGTTTACTGGGCCCATTGAACACCATTATATTCATCAGGATACACTTGGAAAAGACCCAAAGCACAGTGGCTGTCGATCAATTGATTGGTATTGCGATATCCCATGTAGCTCTTAATAACAGCTGGCTGATCTACTCCAGAATTTGTATCTGAGAAACAAATCAACACAAAGGCACTTTTTGGAGAACGTACTTGAGCTCGAATTAGAATAGTAACACCAACCAACGACGCCTTCACAATATTCAGTCCTGCAATATTACGAACACCCGGATAATGCTCACCACCATGACCCCGAATCTCGACTCAGTTGAAAGCTGAGAGGTATCTTTATTCCATCTTGTGCCATTAATAGCTTAAGTCTTGATTTGTTACTGAAGGATCCAGTTGAGATAAGACCGGCCAGATTGACTCCTTTCTCCTGTCATTGGGCACTTCCTGGCTTTCTGTCGGTTGATCTGAACGGGTAGCCCTCAAACTCGGCCGTACACCAAGTGAGGAACATAAAACCTTGTATCGTGACTGGATGCGACTGAGGAGTTGAGGTATATCAACCTCGGAGTTCGCATCAGTCGAAGACGGATTGATCTTTGGAAATTGTGCTATCAGCTCCAGTAAACGATTTGCGTTGTTGACGGGACGTCTGTGACCAACTTCAACATTGGTGATGTAGGATAAGGATCATATGAGAATCTCACTCGTCATCTCCGGTTCCATGTTTCACGAGAAACGATTTCCATGTTGATGCAAAACCCTCGTAAAATCCAAGTTCCTCCCATATCTCATACCCTTTCTCACGTCCGAGGGAGCGCCCTTCGATAAGACCGTGTGTACGACCGTGATCATATCCATCTCGATACCCGGATTCGTAAAAACTGGAAATGAATCAGACACTTTAGGAGTACATATCGAACAAAAGATGCAACGAACTTTTGCTCAACGTGGACCAGCGATTCGAGGTCAAAGCTTTCAGCCATTCTTATGTCACCGTCTGACAAGAGCTAAGACGAAGTCACGAAATAACGGCAAATGCCGTAAGTATTCTTGGCTGTAACCGAGTGCACCAACGGAATGCGCGATGCTCATAAGTGTTCTCATTCAAACTACACTTGGACACTCGTCCAAGGCTGGCGTTCGGTTTTATGCAGGTTCCTTACTATCGATACATGTTTAGCGCAAGTCTCAAATTCTAGGAGCTTGATAACAGCAACAGCGTTGTCTGTGGACGTGATACAAGGGTCGACCCTGAATTGTGACAAATGCTGTCGTCAGGGTGGATGGAACACAATCACACAGTGCAGGTCCAATAGTTAAGCGACGGGCGTCGATATGAATTACCCACGCAACATCTTTAGTCAATCCGCGGTATTTATTTTGGTCGATGGTTGTGCTAGGTCTCGCTTTGACAGACAGGGTTTCGATAAGATTCTATAGAGGCTCTCGAGATACAGGTAGCGGCATAGTCCCACTTAAGTAACTAGTCCACCATAGTATGGCCAATGTCAACCTCACCACCTCCAGTTTCCCAAATTACACTCTGTTGAAGGGAGCCGACACATGCGGTACTCGCTTCCAGTCTGAGGTACCTTCGCAGTTAATAGGTGGAGTCGCTGTTATACTAGACCATCATTCCAGTCAGTTTGTCGTCTGCAGTATAAAAGGACTGCCTACGTCAGTTGTCAATATAGTGTTGACCGCTGAGGTGAGACTTATCCCAGTTCTCCTGCATATCATGTATCTCAGTTCTAGACTTACATTGTAAAGGTAGTCAGTCGTCAGTTGCTGAGACCTACACTGTAAAACACTCTCTTTGAAGTTGCTTGTCAGAGCTTTCAGTTACGATAATAATGCAGTGACTGTACTGTAAACTAAGAGCCTAGAAGGTATCACCTCAGGTTGTGTGTTGACCCCTTGATGTTATTCAAGTCCATCCCACTAGACTTCCAAGCTATTTCCGTTTTAGTCGAACGTGAGTTCAAAGCACGTGCTTTAACGCGATGACTCCCCTGGCTGTTAGGGGTTAAGAGCAGATGACTCGGACAATGCTCGCCAAAAACGTTTGTTACCGAGGTTGTTGAGCGTTACTTCGCTGCATATGACTCACTGTCAAGCTGTGTGTGGCCTGTCCGAGAGATAGGAATGCCTATAAATGACGCGAGATAAGATAAGTAGAAGGAACCCGCTCGGTCATTCAGTCAGACTACTCCTTTAGTATATCAGGTAATTCGCTGGCACTCTGCCCTTTTCACTAAACCACCATCACCGCTTGACTTTCGACTATAATGCCTCTCCCGCGAAAGTTGTACAAGACTTTGTCTCAGTGTTCCGCTAGCTCACCCGTCACCACCTCGATCGACGAGAACGGAAGGACGTGGTTGGCGACATCGCCAACACTTCCAACACAGAAGAGCACCTTTGGAAAGGATACAAGAGCATACGAGTACGAACGGCAGCGAATCAAGAAAGCTGCCGACTTCGTCAAGATGCGTTCCCGGAAAGCTCGGGGGACCGAGTGGACGGGAAACAAAGGCCACCCAAGTTCAGCATCTGTGGCAAGTGCAGCGCTGTCTGAGAAAGGGAGACAACTCCAGGAAGAGGAAGACGAGAATGATGATCTAGAGGGGTTGGTCCTCTTTGACAGCCGCCAGGAGAACACGGACGTTATGCCGTTTGTGACGGAACCCTCTCCCCATCCATATCGCTATGAGGTCAGACTGGCGGACTTTGTTCGGATGGGGAAACCGCGGAAGCCTAAAGGTTAGTGTTATGGATAGTGTACCGTGGTCGAGAGCTCATCGTGTCGTAAAGGGGATGGAGACTTTGAAGTCATACCTCATATTCGTTCAGTTATTGTCCTGGATGACAATACTCCCGACGGGTTCGGCGAAGATGAACCATGGGAGTATGTCTTGAACCCGGACAGCGAGCCCAATAAAGGATTGTCTTATGCTCAGGCGGCCGCCCTTTCCAGGTGATGATTGCCCCGATCCGGACGGTTGCAGCTCTTTGATTTGCTTTGAATATTTATAACTATGGATTGTAATCATTTCTTTACCGGACCATAAAGAAAGGCCTATTTTCGCTGTGGTTTGAAACAGATACTTACGATACAAATATGTCATAGTCTAGGTTTTGTGGCAGACAGTCGACTTTAGTTGTTGTTATTTATCTTCGGAAATGTTGTGCAGCCTTTAGTGATGCTCCAGTTGCAATGTAGAGAGGTACAAAACGGAGAGAGAAACAAATTGATGGGCGCCTAATTAGTAATATGATTCCCATCCTATTCAAGAACTGGCTTCGCTGATCACCTTCCAGGCTGCGTCGACGCAGATCATCGATGATGTGGTATTGCTATGAGCAGAGCGTTGTGTTTAGACAAGGGATATCAGGATATTATCTCTAAATTTGATACAAGGGATTATTGCATTAGCAAAAGTGTTGAAGTCTATTAGCCGCTCATGGGATCATCTTCATCCCCCTGATTTATCTCGTCAAATACTAAGCTACCTTGCTGCATCTTCAGCCATTCTACACTCCTCTTCTCATCCATAAAATAACTGTACGCTCTTCTCAGATCGTCTAATTCTACCTTTTCTACTTTGCGCTTTCGCGCGAGGATCTGCGCAGTTGAGATGATATTGAGTGCATAGCGCAGTGTCGTCTGTTGAGCCATGGTTGTTAACACCGCTGTAGCTTCTGCCGTGAGTTGGGTATCCTCTTCTTGGCAGCGAATCTCAACAATTTGTTGAATTTCTTCAGCTGTGTAAGGTTTTGTGCTAACGATCAGGACCCGATCAAGGAGGTCGACTGGAAGACCGTGTGGGCTCCGGAATTTTGTGCCTCTAATCCTGGACATGCCACGGTTAGAGGCCATGATCACCAGAGGGGCGAGTTCGTTTTCAAGGGCACGATTCAAAAATGAGAAGCATTCAATGTCCAGCATGTGCACTTCATCGATAAAAAGGACCTTCCAATTTGTGAGCTTGACCACACAGAAGACAATGACAGAAACATACGCCTGGAATAATCTCAGCTTTTCCTTCTTCTCGCCACTCTGCCACCTTGGTGTTTATTTGGTTTCGAAGCTCAGGTTTGATTTCACCGGTATCACCAGCAAAGAGGGCGAGGAAACCCTGAGTCCGACTGTTGATAACGTCGATTTCGTGAAGAGATACGGTATGTACGACTTCTTTTCGCTTTTGGATTTCACCCTCTGGACATTGAACAAATTTGGTCTGATAAATTTTGAGTCTCAAATGATTCGACGACCGTCACAAGAGAGCTCACATCTGCTCCCATAGCATCATAGTCCCTTGATCTCGCGAAGGAACGCCCAAGTTTTGAGATTTTGCCAGATGTCTTGTCAATTGCAACCACGTCTCCCGCGAGAACTTTTTCTTTTGTCAAAGCATCGATCATTTTTGTTCCAAGATCATATATTGTTTCCATGTCAGTTGTCTTGACTGTGAGTTTTCCTGTTTTTGTAGCCTGTGATAGGATTTAGAGAGCCAGGAAATGAAGTGTACACGGGGCCGTACTCCAGTCAAACTCCGGTCAATCTGAATCTCGACGACTTCCCCCTCAATCAACTCGGTCTCTTCTTTTATTCGGACACCAATACTCCGCCGGAAGGCCTGGGTCAAAGCTTCTGTTTTGGACATCGAGAGGGAGAAAACCTCGCTTGCAGCGATCGTTGTAAAGGGAACGTCTGAGCCCAGTGACTGGGCCATACCTACGAAAAGTACTTTAACAGAAGCACATGAATCGAAGAGCATTGTATCCACCCATGGCAATGGCAGTCTTTCCAGTCGACGGTGGCCCAGCAAAGAGGATGGCACGACCAGCGATCCGCCCCTCTTGCACCATTTTGAGGATCATACCAGCCGCTTTGCGTGCTTTACCCTGGCCAACGAGACCTTGAGAGTTCGTCCGTGGCTCCAGTCTATCGTCGAGCCCCAGACCGCGGATATGAGAGTGTGCGCCTGGAACCTGATGAGCTACCACCGTCTAGTATGAGAGATGTGATCTGTCTACCGATGCGCTCCATTTTAGAGATATCTCGAAGTTCTGATGTTCCTGTAGTGATTTGCATCGCCTACGCTATGAGAACCAGAGGTCAGAAATTCAGAGGCTCACCATTTTTGTGTGATCTCCAAAATAGGGAGAGTAGCTTGGACGCGTCGTATTTGACAGGGGCGTGAGAACCAAATACGCCCGCGTCGAATTTGTTTTCCGGCCCGAAATCTTCATGCTGGCCTCATTCCGGGGCAACTTTCGCTGCTCTTATGCCTCTTTTTCTCGTTCCACATCTTTCTCACTATGTACCTCCAAGTCGCGCTCATATGCTTCGGAAACTTGGAAAAATCCAGTAAACTCAGAGGCCAAGGCTGCATTTATGCGAACGGAAACTCTCTTCAAAACTTATAAACCCATTACACCCGGTATCCGTCATCTCAAGCGCCCACTCAATCCTCACATTTGGGAGGGTAGGCCTGTTCGGCTTCTCACTTTTGCCCGCAGGAAGAGAGGTGGTCGGAATTCCCAGGGTGTTATTACTGTCCGACATCGAGGTGGAGGCCACAGGCAGCGTATTCGCATTGTCGACTTCCACAGGAAGGAGCCCGGTATTCACGACGTTGTACGCATCGAATATGACCCTGGACGTTCAGCTCACATCGCACTCGTGTGCAACCGAAACCCGAGTGCAGAAGGGATGAAAAAGTGGAGTTATATTTTGGCTACAGAGGGAATGAGGGCAGGTGACCAGGTGCAGAGCTTCAGACAGGGTATCCCGCGGGGCTTCATTCCTGGCTTTGACGATGCATTCAAGGAAGGGAAAGAAGACTCGTCAGGCTCTTCATCACAGACCCTCGCACTCGGTCTGTTGCGGACTCTCACACTCAAACCTGGCAATGTTTTACCGCTCAGACTCATTCCTCCTGGCACAATCATTCACAACATCTCACTGAAAATAGAAGGACCTGGCATCCTTGTTCGTTCTGCTGGTTCCTATGGACAGATCATTGCTCATGAAGAGGGGGGCCGATACGTCCAAGTGCAGTTACAAAGTGGTGAAGTTCGGAAGGTGTTGAAGAACTGCTGTGCTACCATCGGTAAGGTCAGCAATACTCTTTGGAAGAATAGGATTCTGGGGAAAGCTGGTCGCGCCCGCTGGCTTGGCCGGAGGCCATCTGTTCGTGGTGTAGCTATGAACGCGTATGTTGCTATCAGTTTCTTTGTTCTACTCAAAACCCCTCATTTGGTTGTTTTTGTCGCAGTTGTGATCACCCTCATGGTGGTGGACGTGGGAGATCCAAATCCGACAAACATCCAGTGTCAATATGGGGCTGGGGAACTAAAGGTACGCGTACCAGGAAGCCAGGTCCCAAAGGTCCCAAGAACAGCAATAAAATGGTCATTCGTGAACGCCCGAGAGGTGTTGAGAAGAGGGGTGGAGCAACTTTATAGAATCCAAGCATTCCTCTGTTGTGTACATCAACCGTATTTTCTTCTTGTCCATTGCACATCAAATTCTAATGCCGGACTGTAAATCGAAACACGACAACTTGCATGCTACGTTCAGGTACTATTGCTCCTCTTCTCCTTCCTCCTCCTCCGCTTCCTCTTCTTCGGATTTGCGTTTTATCGGTTCAATTTTGGATTCTGCTTTACCAACTGCGTCTCTCCATTCTGTCAAGTCATTCCCGATCTGCTCCTTTGTTTTCATAATTGATTCCTGAAGGGCAGTATAATACGACGTGAGACCAGTCTCGGGGGAAGTGGGAATGGGAAATTCGTATGTCTTTGATTTCTCCAACCCAGAAACATCAACTTCGGCTGGTGGCTTCAGATCGTAAGTAATCTTGATGGAAGACATGACAATCAAAGATATTTGGCTCTGTTTTGCTAGAACCTTTATGTTGATCTACTGCCATATTTCGAGACTGGTCAATCTTGTGAGATTTGTTAGCGATAGATATTCATGTAGTTGCTTGTTTCGGGTACAGCGGTAGTATCATGACACAAATTACTATTTTTATTTCACTTCATCACTTTCCTTGCCACTGATCATTTGTCAACTTTGGCCGAGAGTGGGAAGTGATTACATCATCAAAGCATTTTTGCCGTTAGAAATCTGCAAAGTATCTAGTGTCGCCCACTATGCATCTCATGTACAGTCTTGATGACAATGGTAACAGAGTATACACACTGAGAGTACGTGCCTGTTTTCCACAATCTTGTTGGTTGGAAAGCTCATTAGTCTTAAGAAAGTCACTTCTGAAGGCAGACTGACGAAATCGGCTCACCCTGGTATGCAGGCATTGATCCCTCTCTTGTTCGGATTCTTGCTCAAGACACATTTCGTCAGCCCGTTTTTCTCCCGATGACAAATTTTCACGCCACCGTGTAACAATTAAGAAGAGATACGGTGTCCTGCTCACCCAACAGCCAGCCAAGCCGTTCTAATATCTGTTTCCTTCCCTATGGTGCAAGTGATAAGAGTGTGATAGATGTGGGATTCTTGTTAGTCGCCTTGTGATCTTCCTAATGAGTAATGTACTTGTACTCGATTTTAAGAGTTCCAATCAAGAGCTTCACCTCCACCAAGGCCTGTATTTTCCATTCATCAATTGATAGAGGTAAAAGTTCACATTAACATTCTGTTTCAGGGTTAGAGATATCTCACACCGCGCACATTTTGATGTCAAGCGGCGTCAGAGTGTTATGGCTATCCACACGTCGACACGTGACTGACGCGTTATTCTGTTAACAACCACCACCGTTTCTGATTTTGTGCGATGCCTCCGAGACGGTCCTCACGTTCGGGAAGAGCGCCAGTGGAACATACACCGATAGAAACTCTTCCGCCAAAGCGAAAACGCGGTTCCACAGTTGAGACAACGACGGAAAAGAACGAAAATGTTACCAAACCACCATCCAGGACAATGTCTTCTGGACGGACCACTGCGTCTGCTGCGAGGACGAGAGCATCGAGATCAAAGACATCATTATCAAAAATTGAGGAAAGTACTGAAGGGGAAGAGGAAGAGGAACCGCAAGCTCCAGTGAAAAAGAAAATTAGGCCGTCAGTCGATGCTGGGGATGAAGATGGAGGCGATGAAAAACCTGTCAAACCTACACAAACTCGCAGATCAGCTCGCTCGTCCATCAAAAAGGAGGTTGATGAAGATGATCAAGTGACTGTGAGCCAACCACTGAAACGTCCACCGACCAAACGCGGGAGAGCTGCTTCGAAAACGACTACTACTCCGAGCACGGCAGCGGAGGAACTGAAAGATATAAAACCACGGACTCACGACAGACGATCAAGGAACATCTTAGATGGAGATGTGGAACGAGCGGACGTTCCCTCAAATAACTCAAAGGAAGGACACAAGAGTCGCGCGTCCAAGGCAAGAGTTTCATTTGAAACACCGTCGAAGGAACAGACAGCTGACGAGGATGCCGATGTCGAGACGTATCCTATTCGAAATTCTCAGGAGCCACCATCACAGCCGAAGCCGATGCAGCAAGTAGATGAGGAGGGAGGGGGGGAGGAGTTCCACCTGGTTGATCCTATTCCTATGCCTAATCCAGAAACACTTGCTCAATCGATCCATGAACAACCCTCTGGACCTCAGACGCGGCTCGTCATTCACAAAATTGTACTCGTAAATTTCAAGAGTTATGCAGGGCGACAGACAATTGGCCCATTCCACAAAGTACGAACACAGTTCTATTGACAAGTTCAACAGTTTACAGAAATGTAGTCTTTCTCTGCGATTGTTGGCCCAAATGGCTCGGGAAAATCCAATACAATCGACGCCCTCTTATTTGTATTCGGTTTCCGCGCTGTCAAGATGCGTCAAACCAAAGTCTCTGAGCTCATCCACAATTCTGCTCGCTATCCCAATCTCGATGAATGTAGTGTTGAAGTTCACTTCCGTGATATCATCGATTTGGTGCGTTCTTCACTCAGAGACAGACCTCAGGCTGACGTCTCAGAAGCCTGGTCCCGATGCATTCAAGATTGTCCCCGATTCTGGTCTCGTGGTTGCTCGTCATGCATACAAGAACAATCAAAGCACATATACCATTGACGGTCGGAACACCACCTATACAGAGGTTCAAACTCTTTTGAAAGGTCGAGGAATTGATCTCGACCACAAACGATTTCTCATCCTTCAGGTATGTCAATCAATTGAATGGGCGGACTCGACTTGAATATTTGAACTAGGGTGAAGTAGAGTCAATAGCTCAAATGAAATCCAAGGGTTCAACGGAGCATGAAGACGGTCTCCTCGAGTATTTAGAAGACATCATTGGTACATCGGAATATAAACAGAAGATCGACGAGGCATTCAAGGAATTGGAATCACACGCAGAGCAGCGTGTTCAAAAGCTCAACAAATTGAAATTTGTCGAACGTGAGAAGGCGGCGTTGGAGGATGAGAAGAGAGAGGCAGAGAATTTCCTGAGACTAAAAAATGAACTCGTGAGGGCGCAATCGAGGTATTGGCAGTGGATTTTATGGAAATGCTTCCAGGCAGAAGCAAACTATCAAACCCAAGAGGTCAGTCTTTCATTTTTTTCATTTTTCTGTCACGGTGGTTGAAGCAGTGGATCGTGCACCCAGGTCAAATTGAGGAAGGAACTTGTTGCGGAGACCGAGAAGAACAAGGATGATATTGCGCATTTACAACTACTCCGGAAGCATTTTAAAGAACGCGAGGAAGCTTACCAGGTGATATTCTCCCGTGTATCTCACTTCAAAGTAATTGATCATTTTAACAGGAAGTGAGAGTGGCAGCTGAAGAAGCAAGCAAAGAGTTGACGGGGAAAGAGAAACAAGAGGTTCAGTTGCAAGAGAGATTAAAGCATGCAAACGGAAAAGCCAAAAAGCTCAAGAAACAACTGACAGATGTATTTAATTATTTTCTGGCTGTCAAGAACAATACTCAATAATCTTGTAGGAAAAAAACTTGAAGAGGCAGGCTGAACACGAAATTGAGGATAGTATGGGTAAGATGAAAAAAGGAAGAGTCAAATTGGAGGAGCAAGAGGCTAGTTTGGAGAAAGAGGAAAAGGTCCTCGAGAGTATTCAAGAGGGCCTCAAAGGTAAGCTAGATGTTCATCGATGCGTCTCATGTGTTGATCCTTTCAGATAAAACACAGACTTTCCATGACCAAATCGAGACTAAGCAGAAAGAACTCCAGCCTTGGATAGCAAAGGTCAACGAGAAGCAAAGTGCCATTGATATCGCTCAGGGCGAGCGTGACGCACTTTCTCAGAAAGCAGAGGCCATTGAAAAGGCTGAGAAGGAAGCTGAAGAGATTTTGGAAAATAAGCGTGCTGATCAACGGACGAAAGTGAGTACTTGTAGCTTCCGGGAATACTGATTGGTGAATTGTTTCAGATTGCGCAACAAGAGGACCTTCAACAGCAGAAGTACACCTTGCAGCAAGATCTGAAGAATGCAGAGAAAAACAATCAGGTCAGTTTTCACAATATGCACTGACTGTTTACTTATCCTTCATTTAGAATGTCCAAGTCCGTCTGCAAGAGTGGCGAATGAAATCATCCTCCGCACATCACAAGGTCGAAGAGGCCAGAGCATCGCAAACAGAAAATAGATCTCAGGGCAAGGTACTCGACAGTCTTCAGCGACTCAAGAGCCGTGGCCAGATCCAGGGCTTTCATGTATGTTTCTCACTACAGTTTCATTTTTATCTACGATAACACGAGCATAGGGACGTCTCGGCAGTCTCGGCGCAATAGACGAGAAATACGATATTGCGATTTCGACTGCTTGTGGACAACTCAACAACCTCGTCGTTGACACCGTTGAACAAGCACAACAGTGCATTGAATACCTTCGGAGTCAGAACATTGGTCGTGCTACTTTTATGGTCCTCGAAAAGCTTCCACAGGATTCTGGGATGAATAAGATCTCCACGCCAGAGAATGCTCCTCGGCTCTTCGATCTTGTCAAAACCAAGGATTCTCGTTTCGCACCAGCTTTCTACAAAGCTCTTCGCGACACTCTTGTCGCCACTGATTTGGATCAAGCCAACCGAATTGCATATGGTGCTACTCGATGGCGGGTGGTCACCCTTGTTGGCCAGATGTTTGAGATGTCAGGTACGATGTCTGGCGGTGGTAATCAACCCCAACGAGGTGGTATGAGTTCTAAATTTGCCGCCGAAACTGTTAGGCCTGAAGTCATTCAACAATATGAGAGGGATAGTGCAGAGGCTCTCAGAAACCTAGAACAAGCGACGCAAGAAGCTAGACAAGCTGAAGCTGAGCTCGAAAGGCTGAAGAGATCAGGTCCAGAACTGGACATGTCATATCAGAAGTTAGGATTAGAGATCGAGACTGGAAAGAGGTCAATTTCTGAGGCAGAGAAGCGGGTCAAAGACTTGAAGTGAGTGTTCTTGTGCGTCCCTTATTATATGTTTGGCACTAACCCATTTCATCAGGAATCAGAATAAACCGAATCAGGGCGACATTCGTCGCATTTCCACTCTAGACACTGAAATTAAATCTACAACGACTGAACTGGAGAGGCTCCAGGCGAAATCCGCCAAAATTGAAGAAGCCATCAAGGGGTTAGAGAAACGCATCCTCGAAATTGGGGGGTCTAAGCTACTCTCTCAGAAGTCCAAGATAGACGGCATTCGGCTCATGATCAATCTCGCCAATGACGAGATCACCAAGGCAGAAGTATCCAAAGCGAAAGCTGAGAAGGATATTACGAAATTGGCGAGTTCTATCGAAGTCAACGAGAGCACATATGAGGAGTACGAAGGTGAAGTTCGAGGCCTACAGGAGACACTACAGGAACTTCAAACCTATCTGGGAGAACTCAATGCGAGGTGTAATGATGCTCAACAGGCAGCTGACAACTCTAAAGAGGATCTGGACGAGTTGAAGAAGGAGCTTGATGGGAAGGAAGAGCAAATTCAAGAATTTTTGAAGAAGCAGGTTTGTGCATTACTCATGGAATTTTATCTCGCTGACTCTGCGTATAGCAAGCACTCGAACGCGAGATACAGGACAACGCCAAGGAATTGAAGACGAATGGCGATTTAATAACCCATTGGCAGTCACAGCATGATCAACTCGTCCTCGAAGAAGTTGAGTGAGTGACATAGACCTTTGTATCCCATCTTATCACTGACCTTTGCATTGAAGTTCGGACGATGAAGGTGATGACGATGATGATGACCCAGAAGGAGCGCTCCAAGACGGTGAGGATGGTCAGGGTGAGGATGAAGAAGAGCAAGGCGGACAGAAAGTCAAACCAGACCCCGATGCCTCCTCCAGGAAGCCTGCACAACAACTGCATGAGTACACTCCAGAAGAATTAGCGCCCCTCAGAAAGCGTGAACTTATTGCCGATGTAGAATTACTTGACGGTAAGAGGCTGTTGATGACATTTGGCCAGTATATTCATCCGCCCGGTTCTTTCAGAAAAAGTCAAGAAGTCAGCTCCTGACCTCAACGTCTTGAAAGAATACAAGCGACGTGAGGCTGAATTTGACAGCCGTGTTAAGGAGTTGGCAGAGATTACTGAGCTCAGGGACAAAAAGAAGGCGGAATATGATGGGTATAGGAAGGATCGTTTGGACAAATTCATGGCTGGATTCACCCAGATCTCGGCAAAGTTGAAAGAGATGTACCAGGCAAGTAGCTAGCGATTGCTGGTTTGAGACTTGAAATCTGACCAGAAGGGTTACAGATGATCACGCTTGGAGGCAATGCCGAGCTTGAACTTGTTGACAGCCTGGATCCCTTTGCAGAGGGCATCATTTTCAGTGTAATGCCACCAAAGAAGAGTTGGAAGAATATCTCGAATTTGTCTGGTGGCGAAAAGACGCTGAGCTCGCTCGCCCTTGTGTTTGCGCTGCATCACTTCAAGGTCCGTCTATCTTTTTACTCTTGGAATGAAGTTTGACATGGATCCCAGCCCACACCGTTGTACTTTATGGACGAGATTGACGCTGCTTTGGATTTCCGTAACGTTTCAATCGTCGCTAACTATATCAAGGACAGGACTAAAAACGCACAATTCATCATTATTTCCTTGAGGTACGTCTACTCTATCTCTATGGTACAGCTATATGTTCATGATACCGTGCCTCAGAAACGACATGTTCGAGCTCAGTCGTCGCCTGATCGGGATTTACAAGACAAACAATACGACAAAGAGTAAGCAATTAGTAGCTTTGTTGTGTAGGCTCTCTCCTGACCCAACTCCAGGTCTTTGTATTATCAATGACGATAAACTGCAGAAGGAAAAAGAACGCCAAAAGGCACAAAGGCGATCACAGAGTCAGCAGTTACTTCAAACACCTCAGAGATCACAACGATCTCCTCAGAAGCAGACACCTATGCAAGTCGGTACTTTGACTGCTTCACAAATGTAGATTTACTTGATCGAGGTAGCTTGAGTATTTACAATGGATTTCCTTGTTGGTCTTTATATGTTCTTTCTTGGATTACATTTGACTGTAATGTATATTTTTATTGTACACCGTACCATATACCAAATTGAGATCCGCATACAATGATGGATTGGCTAGCGAATTAGAAAATTACATATTACGAAGTATCGCTGGAAGACCGAGAGGTTTTAGTGATTTCCAAGTAGATCTGCTAGCCATCCAGCCATAGATTTTCCGTTCCAAACTTCCGCTAGCCGAGTCTCTAATGCTACCTTCGCAACAGACCTGTCTCCGACACCCGGCTTCCAGACTTCTTCTGCTGGCAGGCGTAGACCGTCATCTGCGCGCTCATCTGCCTCGACGGTAGAGAACATGGAATCCCACTGCCGTTCGAAGACAGACTCGTATCCTGAAGAGATCAGGATTGTATCCGATTTGGTGAACCAAGGATGAACAAGAGCATCAGCGAAGGACAGACGAGCACGATAAGGATATCGTAAGAACCGGTTCATGAGGTCTACAATCGTGGCTTGAGGTTGAGAATTGTTGCCCTTGCCCTCTTCTTCAGGCATGAGATGTGGTAGCAGTTCT
>Ga0153948_1000395_pt1 | contig 23621 bp, 14 predicted proteins | sample TSNJ032MetaG_FD_104696 | JGI IMG/M metagenome (GOLD analysis project Ga0153948, IMG submission 104696) | Attine ant fungus gardens microbial communities from New Jersey, USA - TSNJ032 MetaG | ecosystem: Host-associated > Fungi > Mycelium > Unclassified | place: USA: New Jersey, Wharton State... | reverse complement strand
TTTATTTTTTTCGCAATTAATATCATAAAGGAATTCTTCTTGATTGGGAAGTAGGAATTTATTCTTACTTCCCTTTTTGCTACATTTTTTTCATGTCCTGCCAATAATAATTATACACTAACGCGACGTGAAATACTGCGGCTTCGTAAAACCATACCCGAGCCAGTATGGGGGAACAATAAAGGATCAGGAAACTGCTAAAGGTCTATTTCCACAGCACCTCCTGGCAGGAAGATATCCACAGCAGTGGATGAATCGGGGAAAGTTATCAACATACAGGCTATCCCAGTGTGCAAGCAGGGTATTGTTTCCGTAAAGCTGATGGGCAACCGCATTATTCTGGTGGGGGACGCAAGGTAATATCCGGTGTCATGCCCGGAAAGGTCAGATGGCTTCCTGCTTCTGGCTGGCCAGCATGGTTTCCTTTTTGTTCAGGACTCGCTTTTCTTTGCCATCTTCCATAACCGTATCAAAAATCCGGCTGTCACGCAGATCGGCACTCTTTCCCTTGATGTTCCACTGCCAATTGTAATTAATCTATATAAAAAACCACAGAGCGGCGTTGTTTTACCTCTTTGTGGTTTGTATTATTAATATGAATTGTAATTGTTTTTTATGGATAATCAGGAATTGTTAGTTTCACGATTCATTTAATTATCACTTTCGTTGTCAATAATCTCTTTAATCTCCGCAAGCAGATCGTTCTCGGATGGCAAATAGAGTTGATACTTACTTGTAAGTAAGTTTGTGTTGTTCTCCGGCAAAGAAAATTTCACTACCGTATCATTTTTGTTTGCACAAAGCAGGATGCCGACAGTTGCGTTTTCGTCTGGCAGCTTCTCAACTCTGTCAAAATAGTTAACATACATTTGAAGTTGTCCCAGATCAGCATGTGTAATTTTATGGGTTTTTATTTCGATTACAACAAAACAGCGAAGCAACCTGTTATAAAAAACCACATCCACAAAAAATTCATCATCCTCCAGCAAAATTCGTTTCTGTCTTGCAACAAACGAGAACCCATTTCCTAACTCAAGTAGAAATTCCTGTAAGTGCATGATAATCGCACTTTCCAGCTCTTTTTCATAATATGCCGATTCTCGCTTTAAACCAAGGAATTCCAGCACCATCGGGTCTTTTATAATTTCCGTTGGATTTTCTGGTATGCGCTCTTTTCTCGCCACGGTAAGCACTGCCTCTTTGTCGTTGCTCATAAGAAGCCTTTCGTAAAGTGAAGCATTGATTTGCCGCTCCAATTCGCGTCCTGACCAACCGTTATTTACAGCTTCAAGCTCATAATATTCTCGTTTATAATCATCGTCAATGCTTATCAAGAACCTATACTGTGACCAATTTAATTGTGCACGCACTGCGTTCACAATTGGATAAAGCCGATAAAACTTGCGGCAATAAGCCAATTGACGATATGAAAAGCCACTTCCAAATTCATCTTCAAGTTTTCTCGAAAGGTCGCGGATAATATATTCCCCATACTCCGCACGCTCCTTTCCACGTTGTTCTTCAACAAAAATGCGTTCACCCAATTTCCAGTACATCATAACACGGTGAAAATTAACACTATGAATAGCATTGTTTCTTTCGTTCAAAATTATATTCTTAATATCATCATAAAATGTGATGCTTATGCTGGATTTTTTTATTTCCGTTTGTGAATTTTTCATATTTCCGTCCTTTTTGTATATGTAAGTATCATTAAGATTTGCATTATATGGGATAATATAAAGCTTTGCTCTTACCCATATTACAAAACTATGTTCTTCAATGTCGCGACGAATATCAATCGGCGTGTTGTAATAGCTATTATAAATTCTTTTAAGGTAATTAACTTGCTCTGCTGTTATACCAACGAATATATGAGAACGATGATGCCCAATTTCGAGTCAGTACAACGCCTCCGCCAGCAATAATTTCCGCTATTTGAATCTTGGCATCATTCCCATCCCCCATTATAAAATGTACCTTCTTGGCTTCGGTCGTAAGCTTCAACTCATTGTTTAGATATGGCTTAGTGCTATACTGCGACACGTTTATATCCGATTGACGCAGATAATTGCAGAAGTTCACGATGTTAGCAGTAGAGCGCCTATTACCATTGATAACATATTCAGCAAGCTCACGCTCGCCACCCATAGCGAAATTGGCAAACTGTGATGGTTTCGCACCTTATCCATGGAGAACTTCCGAAAGCACCGATAATTCTTAATTGAAATTTTTTGAATATACATCTTAACAACCTCCACTAAGATATTCGGGGCTGTTTAACAAGAAGTTCTTAATAACCATTTCCAGTGGTTTCCTTGGTAGCGATATAATCATTACAATAAGAACACATGTTTGTGTCAACTGTTTTTTTTATTAAATTTCCATTTAATTTTCATTTGATTAGAAGCCAATAGTCGGGAGTTATTGATCCGGATAAAATTGAATTAGTCCATTATGATGGATGGTATGTATGGTATACGTTCAATCAATATCAAACCTGCTCTTATTTATAATATTCCTCCACGCTCATAGTCTTCTTACAGCTATAATTCATGCAAGAAAAAAAACGTCCGTATTTTCCATTTCTCAATGCCATCCTGTTGCCACAATCCGGGCATTCAATAATATCTTCTAACCGGATTGTGTAACATTCTTCTTTTGTAGGCTCCGCACCTTTACTGATTTCATCTGCTATTTTGTTTTCCTTTTTACGAACCAGCTTTTCAAATACATTACGAACACCTCTAGCATTGCCAAAATCGTCCTTCCCGGATTCTATGCTTAATAGTTTCATTAAATATTTCTGCATTGGTTCGTCAAATCTCATTGCCATTTTCTGATTAACTGCCATATTATTGATAATTGCAACCATTTCTGCAACTGAATAATCCTCAAACATAATTTCCGTTGCGAACCTACTGCTTAGTCCTTGATTGCTTTTCAAGAATTCATCCATCTTATCCTTATATCCGGCAATAATGACCATTAGATTATCTCTATGGTTTTCGATTTCAGCAACCAGTGTGTCCACCGCTTCTCTTCCAAAATCATCTCCACTGCCATGAATCAGAGAATATGCTTCATCAATAAATAGAATCCCGTCCAATGCTTCCTGTATTTTTTCTTTTACATTAGATGCCGTATGCCCCTGATACTTGCCAACTAAGTCCGCTCTTCCACACTCTACAAAAATATCACCTTTTTTAAGTACGCCCAATTCTGCATATATTTTTCCCAAAATTCTGGCAACCGTTGTTTTCCCAGTTCCTGCATTTCCTGTAAAAATCAAATGCATAGTTCCAAGACTGGCAGTCTCGTCACCAAATTTTTCTCTTTTATATTCCGCCACCTTAATACTGTTAATAATTTCAGATACTTTTCTCTTTACAGAAACAAGTCCCTGCATATTATTTAATTCAGCAGTATATTCCTCAATTTTATCCCAGTTTCTTTTGTTTTTTGATACTTCAATAGGGTTTGTCTGCTTTTGCACCGCTTTTTTATCTTGACCGTCTTGCATTTCCTGTTTTGCAGTATCCCCGGCATTGATTGCTGGCTGTTTAGAAGTAATGTATGCAATTAAACCCAGATTTCTACTTCTTATCTCATTCACAGGCAGATTTGTATACTTGTCATTTTCAAAATCATATACGAAAAATTGATTATTTTCAGAGTTTGCCGAATCTAACAATGCAGTCAAATCATTTTGTGTTGATTTTGAAAATGAAATTGCCGCTTCATAGTCTTTTTTGCATCCAATTCCATATGTATTTCTCCTTGCCAGTTCAAATTGTATGTATACCGAATAAAATCTGATATCAAAATCTTCCGTGTATTCACGATGACATTTATGTTGCCAGACTAAATATTGATAGGAAAGCTTTGAATCTTTTTTATAATAATAAACACTAAGATAAAGCGGTAAATGCCCTGCATATTCAAATAAATCTTCATGGAAGCAGAAAGCTCCATATAATTCCTTCGCTAAACGCATATATTCTTCATCTTTGTAATATTCCGCCTCTGCTATTGCCTTTATCATCATCAAAGCATCTTCATTGGTAATTCCATACTTATTTTCATTTGCAAAATAACCGTTCAGGGAAAGATAGGCATATAAATACCTGGCGATCGGCATTTTCTTTGTATTCGCTAAATAATGCAGCCATTTCAGACAGTCTTCGCTCATCATATTACGGTCAACAAAATCGGCAATATCATATAACAACAGCTCGTCTGCAGAAAAAAGCGGCAGTTCCTTTGTGTCTCCGTCATAATATTGAATGGTAATAATAAACTCCGCTCGCTTACTGCCTTTTAACATATCAAGCGCAAGTTCTAAGTCTTGCATCTCTGGATCATTCTTTCTTTTAAAAAGACCTTGTTTTGACTTTTTTATGTTCTCCAATTGAATGATTAGTTCTTGTGTAGGCCGAAAGATATTGTTGAGTTCATACTTACTTCTAAGTTCATCAATATGTAATCCCACTGGTGTTTTTCCTTTCCCCGTAATGCTTATGGATTTTTGGCTTTTACTATTATCACAGCTTATCCTGTAACGTTCTCCATATTTCCGAAATGGCATACTTACACATTCTATCCGATAGATATATTTTTCCGTCACCTTCAAACCCACTAATGTTGCACATAGATGGATATACAGTAATCTCCTTACTGCCAGAAGAAGAATTCAAATAAAACCTATCGCTATTTTCAGAGATAATCGAACTCATTCCATGTAAATTCGCAATTTTGTTTAACTCGACAAAATAATATTGCTGCTCTTTCTTCTCTATAATCGTTTTCATTTTCCCATCTCTTACAAAGTTCAGGAAATCTATTCCCAAATACCTATCCAAATTTTCTTTCTCTCTTTGATTACCAAAATGCTGCAAGCAATTTGGACAAGCATTAGAACAAGAACAATTCTTCATTATCTCTTCCATCTTTCGCATGACCGGATCTATAAAATCAGTCACTCTTCCAGCATATCCTGCCCCTGAACTCAAGCTATCATAAAGATAAACATCTGCATATAATTGATTTCCAGCCGTCCTAATTCGATATCCGGACTTCATATCATTAAACTCAACATCCAGTTCTCTGCTTGCCGCAAGCGCAAGTGCTTCAGAAAATGTTGTCAAAGCCGGAATAAGCCATATTGTATAAGGCACAGACAAGTTCAATTCTCTTCTGTCAAGTTTAATTTCTAATACCATCATATCAGTATTAAACTCATATCCTAAATAGATATTTTTATATTCATGCCTGCATTTCATTGCATCATCTTTCATGAAGGGAATTTTATATGGCCTTTTTCTATTCTGCCTTTCTACTGAATTAGAAGTAGTTGATTCGATAGCTCCACATTCAATACATAATTCAAATCCTTCATCTTCCGGACCTTTATTGATGATAACAAGTTTCTGATTATCTCTATTTTCAATACTTTGATATCCTGCTTTACCTACACTCCTCATTTTATTACCAGATGGCATTGATGAATATGATGGTTTACTAGCGTATGATATTTCCTGACTATCCTGCGTTTCCGGAATATTTCTTCCTTCTCGTGCTGCAAATCCCCACGGTTTTACCATAAGGTGTCTTTCTAAATCACTTCCACAAAGCGGACAAGTATCAAAATCTTCATTTACACCGAACCAACCACAAGCCTTATTCGCACAACATTGCACCGATTTTTTATATTCATCCAATTCAAGCCATGGTTCTGCTGCCTTGAAGCGTTTGTCTTTCTGGAATTTTGTATAGTAATCAAATAATCCGCCTGAAATATAGGTTTGCTTATTAACAACTAGACTTCTGCCCGGTGCATATTCATTTAATGCAATATCAATACTTCTTTCAGGACTTTCCTTTACAATTCCCTTAAAGTCTTCAATCCAAAAATTAACAATATTTCTTGGAAAACTATAATTAGGCAACAAACCTTCCGAGAACAACACATCCATCAACTTATATGTATTTGATCTGGATTCGTCCTCAGATACTGGTGTATAAATAAACTCTGCTTCTTGTACTTTTTCTTTAAGCTGCTCCAACTTTGCAATCGCCTCAGACTTATATTTATGCCAGTCAAATCCTTTTACCGGAATCAATGTCTGTTCCCTTTTTCCCTTAAAAGGGATATTTCGAGACAGCCATTCTCCATATTCACGATAATTAATATCATTATTCTCTTCAAAGAAGTCTATCGTATAAATTTCATCTAAACCAACATTCTTTTCTCTCAAATATCCTTGAAGCAAAATCAAGTTAATATGTCTCTTTACCAGTTTTTGATTTTTAGTATCTATCCAAGGAATTCTTGGTTCACCTGATATAATTTCATCGGGATGATTAAAATACCATGCGTCGTGTGGTCCACTTTCAGTGTATGTAACTATCGTAGATACTGCTGCACCTGCTCGTCCTGCTCGTCCTGCTCGTTGTTGATAATTTTCCCGCATTGGAGGAACATTTCTCAACCCTACACTTGTTAATGACCCAATATCAATTCCAACTTCCATTGTAGTTGTGCAACTAAGAATATCTATTGGTTCTTCCTCCTCACTTAAAGCAATATTTCGGAATGCCAGTTCATATTTTTCAGTGGTTCCCCACACATCACTCTTAGTATCCTTATAAGATAGCTGTGCAGTATGCTCCTCTGTCGTAATGTTTCTAATCCGCTCACCATCCACTGCATTGAGAACTGGCTTTGTCCACAAAGAATATCTCTGAAGATGTTCCTTATCCACTTCTCGCACATGTTTATCACTACCGCAATAAATACAGTGTCCCCATAACATATAGGTAGACATTCCTGCACACCTATCACATTTATACCACTTGGCATTTTCAGCAGTTTTGAGTTCCAGTCTGGCTCCCAAAATAAACTTTCTGTTATGATTTCTTCCAGGGGTTTCCAACACCTGTACTAACCCTTCAAACTTATCTAAAAGCACTCGAATCTTTTGCTCGTCCACATCATGAGTCTTGAAAATTTCCAAAATAAACTCTGGAAACTTTGATTCTTCATCAATTCCGAACCCACCCCTCTCGTAAGATAGAATACTATTTCTTACATCGTCTCCAATCTCGGGAAATATCGCCACTTTCCTAACAATCAGGTATTGAACCCAAGTATTATAAATGCTCCTGATATCTTCAACAGCCATACCCGAATGCATTTCAACCTTCTCAAGGACATCATATTCGATGTCTTCCCCTGCATCCCCTGTTTCAGCTAAGACGACTTGTCCTAATCCCAAATTATTATAAGAACGATAGCTATCACTGATATTCTTCAATAAAAGCTGGTAGAACATATTAGGTGGCTTTCCTATATTATCCTTCATTCTTCTAAACTTCATCTGTGGTCTGTCAGCATAGAATTCTTTATATTTTTTTAAATGACTGTTGAAATTTTCTTTTTCATCTCCATAAAAGAAATCCAACTTATTTTTATACACAACTTTTAAGAACGCATAATACAACAAATCAATTGTTTTATCTATGTCCTTACCCGCATCTAGTAATTTCTGAGCCATAAAGATAGCCTGACGACCAGCGTCACCATCTGCTGCTATAGTCATATCACGAGCTAATGTAGCTGCTCTTTGTCTGCTATCTGAAAAAAGCAGAACCTTTTTCCCCTCATTCTTCAATTTAATATCCTTTATGACCTGTGACTCAAACTGTTCTTTTACAATATTAGCAAACGGTTCATTTCCTCTCGTAACAAAAGGAGTTATCTTATTATGATCTTTACCACAGTTAGGGCATGTTCCAAAAGTAAATGCGTTTATCTCAACATCAAGATAATCTGAAATAAGTACTTTTAAAAAATTTTTATCCCACGCATGAGATTCCTCACGGAACAACATACCTGTTTTAGAATCCAAATATCCCACTACAGACTTATCTTTTGCTTTTCCTTTTGACTTATTTAGCTTAAAAAAGTCATTTCTTTTTTCCGGCATAGGCCATAGATGAAGTTCTTTCGGCTCCTTAATAATCTTATTTCGTCTTGTCCACAAAAAATCAAAGCTATAATGATTATAGTCTTGATTATCAATAAAAGCACGCAGATAGATGGTTCCACATTTACGATCCATCATTATCTCAAACATACGTCCACCACAATGGGGACATATTTCAATATTCTTATTCGTGAGATAGCCAAGTCTTATTCCCATTCCTGCATTCTTGCAAGAACAATCAGGATTAGAGCAAACATATAATCCCTGTAACCCACGAAACATCATGTGCACCTTAGAGCCCAGTAAAACTTTTCCTGTCTTTGACTTAGACATTATGCCTAGCTGCAATAATATTTCTAATGCACTCTCTGAAAGGTTTACCGGAACATCATCCTCAAAACTTTCTCTTGCTATATCAGATAATGCTTTTCCATTTTGACTGCAAACATGTAAAATTTGTTTAATCAACGGAACTGTCCTCAGGAGATTAAACAACCACACCTGTATTTTTGCTTCATCAGTTTCTGGCTTCTCCTGCCTAAGGTATTCTGCAAGTTTTGACATTTCTATCAACTGTGTCTCTGTGTTACCTTGTAAGTTTTTCAGAGATAGCGAAGAATAGAATTCTGCTTCTCCATAACTACCTCGCTTATAATCACTAATCGTTTCAACTTCTTCTCTCACAACCGCAAATTTTCTGCTACTATCTGCCCCAGTCAAACCATACGCAAATTTCTGTAAATCTTCATCCTTATCTTTCGGAACACTTGCACTGGTTAAAATGTATTGCATCTTTGTGGAATCAATATGAAGTCTATCCATAAGTCTACGAATCAGCAAAGATACTTCTCCCCCAGGCGCTCCCCTATACATATGTGCCTCATCAATTACAAGCAAAAGTTGATTTTCCTCTGCATCATTTAGCCAATCAATCGTTTTTCTCCAAAAAGAATCTTCAATCGGTCTCATTAACATGTATTCCAACATACTATAATTTGTAATCAATACATCTGGGCAAATCTTCTGCATCTCATAACGAGTATATAATTCGGAATCGTTGTTTCCGGTAACTTGAAATCCTTTCGCCAAATTTTTTGAGAACTGCATCAAGTCTTTTGAGGGAATCCGACCTATTTTTTTTAGTTCTTCATACACTTCATTTTGCAAGAAATTTTTAGCTATAACTTTTGCAAGATTTTTATTCTTCTTCTCATCGTCTTTGCCTGCATATGGAGTTCGACCAGTATACATACCAAACGTTGCTCTTCTTCTATTTTCACCTTGCGAAAGCAGATTATAATAAGAATCATCTTTGCGACCTATGATATTCCTTAATCGTCCTAATTGATCTGATACTAAAGCATTCATTGGATACAGTACCAATGCCCGAATTCCTTCTTTTTCCCATGAGGAAGAGTTGTGTCTTGCTTCAAAAATTAAATTTGTTAAAATTGGCCACAAAAAACATTCGGTCTTACCAGAACCGGTTCCTGTTGTAACCAATACATTTTCTTTATTATAAAAATGCTCTACTGCTTTTACCTGATGAATGAACGGAGTACTAAAAACTCCTAATTTGTTATTTACCAGTTCATTCAAAATACTCTTGTATTTTTCATCAAGAGATGAGTTTTTAAAACCATCCATAGACTGTTTATATGATTTTGACATTTCAATAAATGGCTCTTGATATAAAACACCTTGTTTTGGCAGAATTTCTTCAGATGCACTCATCAGCAAATCGTTCTCTGCAAAATACTGTGCTTTTATGTAATCAGACAACTTTTCTTTTAAATTATCATGTGTCTTTCGTATTCCAATTTCTTCCATATCTAACCTCCAACTTACTGATATACAATCTCAACTCCTAAGTCAGTCAACATCTGTTCTGCTATTAACCATATACTGTTTGGTATTATTCTTGCATATTTATCAGCATAATGGCTATACGGCCATGATACGCTTAATATTAGTCTATTTTCATAATCTGGAAGTGCACTTGCAAAATAAAGCACCTTACAGTCACCTTCATCCTTTATTTTAAATTGAGCATGTGTGCCGTTATTTACATTTAAACCATATAAAATACGGTATATCTCATGGGACTCTATATACCAGGGATCAATAGTAGCCATCTGTACGTCTTTACCAGAATGTTTTACTAGCACATATCCACCATTAAATTCATCGGCCGCCTTGAGCATATGGATACCTTCTGATACTTTCTCTGGTATATATGGCACCCAGCATTTTGAATATGCCCTTGTTTCACCTTCTTTAAATATCAAGTAAGTTGAAGTCAAAGTTGCCTTTTTCCAACTGAAATTACGGTTCATCATTTCATAATACTTGCTTCCTTTGATAGATACTACTCTTGGTTCATCTATGACATCAACCTTATTTGCTATTTGAGTCCATTGAGATACTCCAAGGGAGATTAAATCTGTGCCATAATTCATTTGTCCTCTTACCTGTATCCAATCTCCATATTTAAAATATCTCTGTGGAACTGCTGCCATTTTTCTTTCATATATTTTTGCAAGATTCTTTGTATAGAGCATTTCTTGTATGACGCAACCAGCTAAATCCATTGCAATTTCATCGGTTTTGTTGTAATTAATTTCAAGCCAATCCAGATTCATTTTAAGACTTTTTATATAAGCTCCTATAACTTTACCAAGATGACTTTGCACATACATAATATCTGGATAACCAATTACGCTATCTTGTCTTATATCACTAATAGAGTTCCCATATATAAGTGTTCTCACCCACATAGATGCCGCTGAATATACAAGCCGCTGATTATACTCATTCTCAGACTCATTATTAAATTTGGTAATGTTTAAATCTTTTGCAATCCTTGCCCGTAATTCATTCTGCATATTTTATAAACTCTCTACTATTCTTCTTCCAAATTTTTCTTCATTGTTTTCTATGATTTCTATAACTTTCTCTTTCTGTTCTCTTGATAACACGAAACTCAGTTCTTGCTTAAACCAATTTTGTAATGCCTCTTCCTCACTATGTTCCATTTTTTCAATTATGTACGTCAACATATTACCTCTTGTGATAATATATGTATCTGCTACTCCTACTTCATCTAATAGATAACGAACCAATTTATGTCCTATGGATTTATTGTCATATTCAGCAAGTGGAAGCACACCATCTGCGTTCCCATAACTCAAATTCCATGTGTTTTTATTACTCATACTATTTACAGAAATAAGCTGAAAATAATTGTAATAATATTTATCTAAATATTTCAGATTTTGGATATCCTCACAGCAGAATACTAATTGTTTTTCAGTATTACTTCGAATAATCGGCATAATAATATTCTCTGTCATTTTGCCAAATAAATCTTCTATAACTACTGAAATTGTTGGTGCATTTTTTATTGCATCTTCTAATTGTTGAATACATGAAAACCCATTAGATATACAAATTACTGTTGGCTCCTCTGCATACCTGGCCGCAATAAGCGCAAAAGCTGCTTTTCTCGTTCCGAACCCACACAAAAGTGGTGCAAGTCCAACATTAATAGAAGTATAAAAACTATCTCCCAATACAGATGCCTTCATCTTACATCCAATAATATCCAAGTTGCTTTCCACAGTATTTTGGAAAACATCAAAGTTTTCGCATATTTCAGTGTCTACATCTCTGTTTCCATTTATAATGTAAAGGTGTGACATATCAGATAATGCATACTCATATTGACTTGGAATACTTACTTTTTCCATTGTCGCAGCTACATTATTGGCAAATTGTTCTTGCCCAAATGAGATATGAGAGTCAATAAACTTTTGTAAACTATCCAAAGATATTTCCAACTCTTTCTTTTTTTCTATTAATTCTTCTATTTCACTGCGCATATCAGAAAGTGAGCCTTCTAATTCTTTCTTGATTTTCATCAAATTTGCATTGTTGATTTCCCACTCTTTCTTAAGCTGTTCTTTATATTCTTCTTTCTGTTCATCTAGTTTCTTTTGTAATTTCCCAATATCTTTTTTTAAAAATTCATATTCTAGCTGCAATGTTTCTATTTGTTTAGTCTTTTTAGAGTTATCTGTGCTCAGGTCTTTAACCTCTTCTTTTTCACTACTTACCTCTTGTTGCAACAAGGCGATACATTTCTGTTTATCCTTAATATCTTGTTCTAATTTCTTTTTTATCTCTGCTGCCTCTAACAAAAGATTTTGATAATGTTGCTTCTGTTTTTTTAATTGAATATTTGAAATAGCTTCTTGTTCCCTAATTATCTGTTCTTTTTCTCTTTCATTCTCTTCTCTGATCCGCTTAACTTCACAGTGACATTTCCATTCGTAATGTAATTCAGTCTGGATACCTTTATCAATAACAATTCCATTCAGTTTTGCTTGCAGAATAAACAATTCTAAATCAATGATATTTCCAGGTATTTTCTCAATTTCCGCAAGCAAGGAAATATATTCTTCTGTTGTATAGTTATGTAAATCTTCTAAATTTATTTTATCTTCTAACTCACTTTCAAGGATTTGCTGAAATATATTCTTAAACTTCATTGTCGATAAAGCAAATAACTTAACAAAGTTATTATCCTGCTTACGATACAATTCTGCCGCAATTTTGGGCATATTCATTTTCACAAGCGATGATTTTTTTTCCAGCCTGCCAAGCATTCGAGTATATCTGGTGTAATGCTTCGTATTACGCTTAATCGGTTCTAGCATTTTGTCTAAATCAATGTTTCTACTGATAATATCAACATCTTCACCACTCAAATTATTAAGGATATCATAATCAATTGTTTCATCCATATAGACCTGTCTCCAATTCCTTCAAGATTTGTTCTACCATGTTAGGCATTTTCCCAACGCTTTTCCAATACAACAAAATTTTATATAACTCATCTGATATCTCTTTTGCTTTCACGATCCAATAATCTAATGCGTTTTCTACTGTTATATAATGTGATTGACAATGGTATAGCTTGTTAACACATTCGTTAATTATTACATCGTTGTATACTTCACTGATTTCTTTTTTTTCCTCTTCCAGCCCACCTAATACCATCATTCCAAAGGGAGCATTATCTATAAACAGTGTCCTTCCTCTTTTAATCTTATCAATCAACCCACTAGAACTTTTTTCTACATAACCATTTTGGGAAATAATTGCTAATACCCTAGAATTAGCTATAACGCTAATGTTTTCTCGATAAAGCTTGTCCGGAAAAGTATCACCAATTAACTCTTCAATTCCATTTTTATCTTTCCAACGCATATTCGGTTCAAAAGATTTTATAATATTATAATTTTCTCGATCCTGAGTAAGAAAAAATCTAATTTCCTTTGAAAAGGAATTAAACACATAGTCCGAAATGATTATCGCTTTATTATTGGTTTGAACCTTAATTAAATTATCTTGTTCAGATATATGAATAGGTAACCCTCTATCCCATGAATAAATCTCTTGTTTAGACTGTTTCTCATGATATAATATTGCCTCATTATCTCCTTTTTTAAATATCAATTCTTTTCCTTCTATAACAACCGGAGGCCACAGAGGTATTATTTCATCATTTTTCTCTATTAATTGATACCCTTTACTTTGGATAAAAGCAATTGCTTCATCTGTTGCATCAAACACCATCAAGGAATATACTTCATAATCCCTAATAAATGACATATTATTAAAAGTCAAAGTTCCTTTCTTTTCAAAGTTTATTCCTCGTATGTTCTGGAGTTTCTCAAATCTGCTCACAATAAGATATTCTTTACCAATTACAATGTTTGAGTGCTGTGCGATTCTACATCCTCCGCCAAAATCCGACATGAACAAATCATTGTCAAATGCAAGACCTCTAATACCCCATTCCCATTTCTTTCTTACTTCTGAGATGTCACCTTGTATGTTAGTACAATTTACATTAATCCATTCATTTGCAGTTTTAATACGATATCTCCTCAGATTTGATGCACTGAATATTTCTTTAACACCATCTCCTGTAATTTCTACTTTAGCATCCCACTCCGTTAAATAGCTCATGTTTTCCTGACTTAATGGTGGAAACAGTGCTATCAATTCAAAATACTGTTCTTTCCGCTCCACTAAATGCAGCGGAACTCCACCATTAACAATATATAGTTCGTCTTCTGAATCACTTTTTTTGCCTCCTCCCGTATATCCCGGGCATATCATTTGTTGTGGAGTTCTATTAGAAATACTTTTATGTGCAAAATAGTCATCCCTATTATAGCATTTTCTTACATGGATTTCTTCAAAGCAGTATGGACATATATACGTTCTCCCACCCCTGGCCTCGTATGCATGAATTTTTCTCCCATTACCATCAATACCATATCCAATTGATGCCACTGCTCTCACCCCATTCTTCACATAAATAAACTATACTAATCTATCTTCTGTTCAATTTACTATGTATCTCATTTTTAAAATACTTAAATAAACCGTTGCTTTTTATCCAGCCACTTCCACGGCATTTTCCCTAATTTCATTCACCAGTTTAATAAGCTCTGCCTGCCGCCTGCTGTCAAACAACTTCACAAAGCTTAACGGCTTATCAAATGGCGGTTTCATCAGCTCTGCCACATTCTCAATATATCCATTTTGAACCACATAATCAACAATTTTCTTCACAAATACAATCTGCTGCTGGTTCAATGCCTCATCATTAATAAACTTTGAAAATACCTTCATGGCAGCTTCATGTTCCAATTTAGCAATCTTACGGATAAGTAACCCAAAGGGTGTATCACCAAACTCTCTCTTGTAATCTTCCTTATTTCCCAGTTCTTTTGTAAAGATACTTTCAAGCGCCTTATAATCTCCAGCTTCAAGCCGCATATTATTTCTGAGTTTCCAGATTGCAATATGATCTTTGTGCTGTTCTATATAACGATTTACTTTCAACTTGTAATCCTCAAAATCATAGGCTGCATCCAGAATATCGCCTTCTCTTCTTGATAATACCGGGTCAACAAGGCATGTCATGATAGGCTTCTTTCCTTCTCCCTCATCCACGGTAAGCTTAATTAAATCTCGTAACTCCGCCCGAATCTTTTCAAATAGCAAAATATCATTTGATTCCCAAAATTCATCTGTCCTAACAGTTCTGATTAATGGCAGTTTCTCTTTGATTTTAGGAATAGTTGCCTTCTGCTCTAAAGCTTCCATCAAAGTACAAATCTGATGTTTTGCTTTTTCAAATCCCGGAAGTGTTTCCATCTGCGAAATAATCAAACCATACATCAAATTATCAAACCTTTTTGCATATTCATCTTTATCATCCATATAAATCAATGGTGCTATATGACGTGATAAGTCATGGCTGTCCTGCTCTGAAAGACAGATAAAGGTTTCTTCTTTATTGAATTTCTCCACATGACGCAACTGCATATGTACTGCTATCAAATCCTTGTTCAATCTCTGCACTTGCTGTAGCACAGTATCAACAAGTTCGCTTCTTAAGATTTGGTATCTTTCTGCAATATAGTCCGATACCTGCAGGTTCTGAATGATGCGTACTCTCTTGCTGAAAATCTTTTCGCTGAGACTTTCTGTATCTTTTCCTTCAATTCCTTCTTTATTTGCACGAAAGTATTCAAAATTTCCACAATAATCAAAAATAAAAAATCTCTTTTTATCTGTATATTCTCCATCCTTCGAATCTACGAATTCTCGGTCTCCACAAAGCCTGGTTCCCCGACCAATCATCTGCCAGAATTTTGTTTTTGAGCGTAACTTTTTAAAGAAGACCAGATTCACCACTTCCGGCACATCAATCCCTGTATCTAGCATATCCACAGATACCGCAATATACGGCGGTTTATTGGCAATTTTAAATTCATCAATGACTGATTGGGCATAGGTATCTTCACAAGTAATCCGTTTCGCAAATGCACCCTTTAATTTGGGATACAGCTTATTGAAACGCTGCAAAATAAATTCTGCATGGGTTTTGTTTTGGGCAAAGATAATTGTTTTTCCAATTGTATCCCCTCCTTCTGTCTTTATGCCATTTTCCATCAAATCCTGTAGCACCGTATCTACTGTATTTTCATTAAAAACAAATTTATTAAGTACCGGAGATGGCACGTATTCCGGCATATTTCCTTCGTCATCTTCAAAATCATCTTCATATCGTTCTTTGTCTTCTTCTGCCAAATCATCATAAATGATGCCTTCTTCTAAAAACTTTGTAGCCGTTTCAATATTGAAATATGGAACTAATACATGATCCTGATAAACAGCTGTTTCATAGTCATATGCATACGTTGGAATCCCATGTTCCATTTCAAAAAAATCATATGTGTTGCGGTCAACATCTGTTTTCGGTGTTGCTGTAAGCCCTACAATAATGGCATAAAAGTATTCAAAAATAGTACGATATTTTTTAAATATACTCCTATGCGCTTCATCTATAATGATTAAATCAAAGTTGGATGGCGTAAATAAACGATGTCCTTCTTCATTTTTTTCTATATCGATAGCATTCAGCATCGTCGGATAGGTTGAAAAAATGATTCTTGCATTTTTATCATCTTTATTAGACAATAAATTACAGAGGCTCATATCCGGAAGATAGTTTTTAAAATCATCTTTCGCCTGTTTGACAAGAGCTGTTCTATCTGCTAAAAATAAAACATTCGTTATATATCCGCCTCTGGATAATACATCCGTTAAGCTGGATGCTGTTCTTGTCTTTCCTGTACCTGTAGCCATTACCAGAAGATTTTTTCGATGTCCCTGAATGATGTTATCGCACACTGCTCTGATTGCTTCTTTCTGGTAATAACGGTCTGTGATTTTATCATCAATATGAATCGTATGTAAATCCTTGCGTTCCTCTCTGCGATTCATTAATTTTTGCAAATCTGTTTTTGAAAAAATGCTGCTTACTCTTCTCTGGGGGTAGCTCTCATCATCCCAGAAAAATGTTTCAAAGCCATTGGTAGTAAACATCATCGGTTTACGCCCATATCTTGCCTCAATTGCCTTTGCATACAAAAGAACCTGCTGTCTTCCAATATTAGGATCTTTGCTTGTCCTTTTTGCTTCTATAATTGCTAAAGGCAGTCCGTCTTTTCCAAACAAAACATAGTCAGCATATCCCATCTGACCTGGTTTTCCGTCCATATTTCCCACTTCGAATTCTTCTTTTACATCATTATCAAAATTCCATCCAAGCAATTTCAAATCTACGTCAATATATTGCTTTCTTGTCTCAAATTCTGATATATCTTTTGCCGTAAATGTTCTATCTTCTTTGTGCTGCTCCTTTTCTGAGGTATATTGTGCGGAAAGTGCCTCAATTTTTTCTCTAAGAGTTTTGATTTCACTTTCTTTTTCAGAAAGCAGGCTTTCTTGCTCCTTTATTCTAGCCACATCAATTATGGCCTTAGCTTCTGGAATCAACGTTTCTTCAAATGCTCTTTCCTGATAGTCACGACCATAGCAATAATCAATCCATTCGATGAATTCAAACAGTCCCTGTAATGCTAATACAGCATCACTTTTTGACACTTTCTTTTCCGTATGTACAGAGAGATTCCCCAGCTTAATGATAAACGGCATCTTTCCCCATGTTTTGCTATCTAAGGTAAAGCGAAAACTTGGTTCATGAATTAAAGATTGCAAATTTTCTTTATATGGCATGGAAATTGTATTATCGGCAGAATAAACCCACTTTACTGCCAGTTCCAATGCCTTTCTGGCACCAACCGCACTCATGGCAGGAGAAGATGCCAATACTTTCTCCGCCTCAACACAAGCTGCTGCAAAAAGTTCATATTCAGTTTTTGATGTTAAGAATTCGAAGTTTGACATATATCCTCCTTTGTCTTGATTATTAAACGGTTCTAATAACCGAACTGTAATCCTATTCAAAATATTTCTGTATTAAAGAATCAAGTAACATCTGCGTATTATCAATAGCTTTCTGGGTTTCAGATTTCAATTTTTTAACTTGGTGTAGCAAGAATACAAACTCACTTTGTAACTCCATCGGTGGTAAAATTATTGGGAATTCCTCTAAATGCTCTTTGTTTATCTGTCTTTTATCAATTCCCCCAACACAGACTCTTCTTATGTATTCTCTATACTCATTGGTTGTAAGTATGAATAAAACAAACTCATTGAAAATGTCCTTTTTAAGCCTTATCAAATATACATGTCCATTAATATTAGCACAATCATCTTTACCCAAATATAGGGCAGCTCTACCTAAACTACTGTTTTCAGTATTGATTCTACCAGTCTTAGTCATCAGAATATCTTTGTTCTTCAAACTACTCTTTTCCATCTTCATATGAGTTTCTTTATCTATGTAAGCTATATTATCCAAATCTAATTTATTTTTCCAAACATTTTGACTTCTAAAAAAAGTTATTCCTTCTTCAACATAAACTTGATTCCCACCTTTAGGCGTATTGCCACTCATGATTTTATTTGATAACTCCTTTAACCTTTTAACATCCCACTCCATCGGGTTTGTCACTGGATCTCCAAACATCTCCACAAATCGGGATTTTACTAATTCATCTAACATAATAGATTGAAGTTTGTAATCATTCAACAATTCTGATACACAATCAAACCGTTTGGCTATTTCGGTCTGCTTTTCAAACATAGGTAATTCGATTTCGATATTTTGCACAATTGCTTTTGATATTTCTATAAAAGTCGCTCCTCTTCCTAATGAATTTAAGTATTTTTTTTTGCCTTTTAGAAACCAAAAAAGGTACTTATTAAAAATCTCATTAGAACATATCATATTTTTAAAACCTTGATTACAATACATTTCTACTCCAGCTATTGCAACTTTCCCTATAGGAGCTCTTGAAGATAGCAATACTGTACCTTTTGGAAAAGGCTTTAAACCACTGCTCTTAATTCCTTTTTCTGTAACAGTTCTTTCTGTTTTATCTATAATAACCATATTTTCGTTTAATTCCGCTGGTGTAACCCATTGAAACTCACCACCCCAATTCTCTGCGATATTACTTTTAGGCGTTGTCCCAGAAACAATTTCACACACTTCGCCTATTTTAACTACTCTACTCATCCAACATACCTCTCAGCTCTTCCATCTTCTCCGAGATAGCCATATTAATTTCATCAAGCCTAATCATAATCTCCATCGGTGAATCGTATTCAACCTTTTCATAGATAACTTCTTTATATTTATTTATAGACAAATCATAATCATTCCCCTGAATTTCTTCCTTCGTAACAAAAAACGATTGCTCTGTTTTCTTCCTGCCATCCTCTTCATCAAGGTTTTCCCATCTTTCCAAAATATCTGGAACATCATTTTGCTCTACTTCCTGCCGTTTATCATCAAGACTTTTCCCATCTGCCTTCATATCGTAGAACCATACCTTATCTGTTCCGCCATCATCTGTTTTCGTAAATACTAATACGGCAGTGGACACCCCCGCATACGGCTTAAATACTCCACTAGGCATGGAAATAACAGCCTGTAGTTGCTGGTTCTCCACAAGCTCTTTCCTAAGCTGCTTATGCGCCTTTGAATTTCCGAATAACACACCATCTGGAACAATGCAGGCACATCTTCCACCCTTTTTAAGCATTCTCAAGAATAATGCCACAAATAGAAGTTCCGACTTTTTTGTGCTGCAGATTGCTTTCAAATTATCATTAATACTTTCTGTGTCAACAGTTCCTGCAAAAGGCGGATTCGCAAGACAAACGGTATATTTCGCTGCAATCTCATTCTGTTTCGATACACTATCCTTGTAATCAATATCGGGATTACTAATAGAGTGAAGCATCAGGTTCATTGCTGATATTCTAAGCATTGTTGAGTCTGTATCAAATCCTGTAAATGCTCCTTTATCAAAATGTTCCCATTGTTCACTGGTCATAACTGCTTCATAATTCTTTCTAATATATTCAGAGGCAGAAACAAGAAATCCCGCAGTACCACAAGCCGGATCACAAATTGTATCATCAGGTGTTGGTTTTACAAACTGAACCATCATTTCACGAATATGCTTAGGGGTTCTAAACTGCCCATTCTGGCCTGCTGTTGCTAGTTTATCAAGCATATACTCATATAAATCTCCCTGTATATCGAGACCTGTCAGATCTTTTTCATATAAATCTTCAATACCCGTTATCATCTTCTGTAAAATCTGCGGTGTTGGAATCATGAACATTGCATTTTCCATATATCTGGAAAATGCGGTAGCATTATTTCCATTCAAAGACTTTATAAATGGAAACACTTTTTGACCAATTAACTCAAATATTTCTCTGGAATCTTTATCCTTAAATTTACTCCAACGCATTGACTGGACTTCATCATCTTGAGGAAATATTTTTCCCATCTTTTCAGTTGTCAGTGCTTCAAAACTCTCATTCTCTAATTCTTTTTCATCCAATGACCTAATAAACATTAGATAGGTAATCTGTTCTATTACCGTCAGTGGATTGGTAACTCCACCAGCCCACATATCAGTCCATATTTTATCAATTTTGTTCTTAATTTCCCCTGTTATCACATTTGTTTCCTCCAGTATTTAATCAATTGTATTCTCTGTTTTTCTATCCTTTAAGTTTTTCAATTCTAACAATGTAACTATTCAGAACGTGTTTACATTATCACTCTTTTTCTTTTTCTTTAGTATTTTTAATTTCAACAACATCCTCAATACCACACTCAAGTTCTTTACATATCTTTTCTATCACAGTTAATGTAACCGGCTCACATTTTGTCATTTTAGCCATGGTACTGCTGCTAATTTTTACTCTTTCACAAAGTTCCCTCTTATTAACACCTTTATCAATCAATGTTTTCCATAAGTTATTGTATGATATTGCCATCTTCATTCTCCCTTATCTAACTCAAAGGCATATAAATCCATTGCAAAAACACCATATTTATCATACTATATATTGACATTTTTTTCAAACTGATTCTTCGGATTTTCAAAGAAAGTATATGTTTCTTAAACTTCTAAATTCAGCTTGTTATAACAAATCAGACAAAAGATCAATCCGGAAAATATAAACTCCATCAATTCATCGTTCGGACTGAACCGAATACCTATTTCATAACAATAGTTCTCAATCTGTGATAGCACGCTCTCATTCTCATCATAATCCAATTCTGAATATCTTTCCGGACAATAAAAAGCATGGAACATTATTGTGTTCCTATCTTTGTTATATAAGCAATCAACATAGTAGTCATTACGAAAAAAAGCCGTAACACTTTCATTCAGCGGACGCACCTCCTGCTTAAAACTCGTGTACCCAGGGCTCAAATCCCCTGAAATACCGCATATCTTGTTTGGGTACATATACCCGAACAAGTTAACTAATTATTAGTTTTAAATCCATTTTTTAAACTATTAAAATCTTGACTTCATGAACCGACTTGATATGCTTATACAGGCTTGGGAACAGTCTTCGCCATCCAGCCAAAATGCGGCTGGATAACTAAGCCTGTTGGCACTCCGTGACAGCCTAGCATATCCGTTCCTAAAGATTATGTTTCATACTGTACCCCTTCCGACAGATTGAGGAAATACTTTCATCATCTGCCTAAATATTCTATTTGAACAAGTATTCATTCTTATTGTTTACTTTTTTTGCATCCCCAAAATACAATCCGTCTGCCACCTTCTTAAGCAAGGAGCTTCTGCTGATTCCCAACACTTTGGCTTTTTCCGTACTGGTCATATAGCTTTTTCTATAATGCTCCCTGACCGTACGGATGCCGTAATCACGCATCAGCCTCTTTACAATGAGGTTGGTGAACTTTAAATTTTTCCCGGAAAGCTTCTCCATTTCGTTTAATATTACGGCTATTTCCTTTGGGGTGTGTTTTTCCGCCTCTTTCCTGATGATTTCCAGAACCCCAGATTCCGTTTTCACAGTTCGCATGTGCGCTTCTGATTTGGGATTTTCAAACTCTCAACCGTTCCCCACGGAACCGAACATGTACCTCTGCAAACTCATCTTCTACAAGGTATCGAATCATGCGTTTGCGGTTTTTGTCTGTGGTATTGAGTGAAAGCCATACGCTTTTGAAGTTTTGGGGCAGCTCCTCCAGATTAATTCCGGCTTTACATTCCGATTCTGCCAATGCCACCTTCTGTCGATCTACATACTCACGACGAGCGTCCTCAAGCTCTTTCAGACAGATGTTCCATGCAGATTCAAGTTCCAATGCCACCATCCGGTTGTCAGTATCCACTTGGAGATACCTCCATATCTTGTTTAATTTCATCTATATCACTTATTAATTTAAAGTCTGGCTTTCGTTTCATTTCTTCCCATCTGTCGTTAGCTAACAAAACTACTTTTGCTAATGAAAACAAAGTAATCCTGTTACAAACACTCTATTTATGGTTTTCATCATTGACCAGCCGTGATCAAAACCAATTATTTTAATATCTCTCATGCCGTATCTCTCCAAATTAATTCTCAATTCCCACATACTTATTTATCCTACTTATCAAATAATTTCTTCACGCAAGGGAAACAATATCTTTCTGCTTCCCCCTGCTTATCTTTATAACAATATACATCGTTATGTAAGTGTACGCTTATTTAATAATCACCTCATCGCCTCGTACACATGGGAGTTACTGGCGGACTCATTTTTGCCGCCGCATGTCACTTTCGTGTTCACGATGCATCTATAGATATTCTCTCCTTTGACGCCAATTTCGAGGATCAGGAGCCTCTCTAGCCCCTTTGTGGTTTATTATCCTTCCGCCATATCAAAACGCTCCATAGCTCGCTCTATCTTCGTCTCTCGACCTTTTGACTCTCGTGGCAAGCTTCGACTGATTTAATGTCCTGAAATATACTGGAATTTACCATGCTATAACTGAATATGCAGATATTACTACCGTTGTTGAATATAATGTACCTCTATTTTTCAAATCTGAAAATTATGCAGGAAGGTGTAATTTTATAGTAACTTACCTTCTCGTGGTAAAAATCACACTCCTTCCGGATATTTCTGTTTTTAAATCTTACATCGACTATGATCCAAGCTATTATTCTCCCACAACACAAAAAGGACACTTTTCTAAAATTAAACTTCAAAAAAGTGTCCTTGTAGAGCAAAATAATTAAATTAGATTTTGGGGGACAACATCATTATCATGTATTATTAAGTATTGTACGTGTCAAAAATGTTTTCTTTTTGTTGTCCTTGAGAATTCCAACAGCCTTCAAACCATTGATTTCACTAGCTTTACTTAGCCTAACGTCCTCATCGTCGGGAACAACAACACATCCCTGATTGCCGGTGAATTCGTAAACAGCATAATCATACGGTCGATACCGATTCCGATTCCACCTGTTGGCGGCATGCCAATCTCCAATGCATTCAGGAAATCCTCATCAATATGGTTAGCCTCTTCATCCCCCTGGGCAATCAGTTCCTCCTGAGCCATAAACCGTTCTCTCTGGTCAATGGGATCATTTAGCTCCGAATAAGCATTGGCCATCTCCCTGCCTGTAATGAACAGTTCGAAACGTTCGGTGTATTCAGGATTCTCCGGTTTCTTCTTGGTAAGGGGTGATATTTCTATGGGGTGGTCTAAAATAAAGGTAGGCTGCACCAAATGATCCTCAACA
>Ga0153948_1000391_pt1 | contig 23701 bp, 26 predicted proteins | sample TSNJ032MetaG_FD_104696 | JGI IMG/M metagenome (GOLD analysis project Ga0153948, IMG submission 104696) | Attine ant fungus gardens microbial communities from New Jersey, USA - TSNJ032 MetaG | ecosystem: Host-associated > Fungi > Mycelium > Unclassified | place: USA: New Jersey, Wharton State... | reverse complement strand
GAGCTTTGACTGGCCATTCCAAATGTTCTATTATGATCCCGTCGCGGCCTGAGCTGTACTCACATTTGATTTTCAAGTGTGATCCCGTACTCTGCATCTGATTTCATACACAGAACTTGCTTGAAATCTGTGTACCAACGACTCGGGCGAAATTGTGTTCCTAAAGTTTATAACAAAGATTTTTGTGGTCACAATTTGGAAGCCCCTCTCCTCGATGAGGTACGGTTGTGAATGTGAGTGACAGAAGTTGTCGATGAGAGTGTTGAGTTGGGAACGAGCAACGCAATATAGGGGGGGGGAACTCATTGCAAACGTGCAACGTATTTCATTACTACATAGACTATTTATCTCTAACTAGAACAATAAAATAAAACATTTCATCAAAGACATGGAACAATAAAAGCGAAACATTTACTGAGACATGAGACTAAATTTAGTAGTGTTCGATATTCCAACAGAGAGGAATGCGTGCATTAATGTCAAGAGTGTGCTGGAAGATCTCGGCTGCCTATGGCAGGTCTTTCAGACATCATAAAAGCGCAGACGGTTGTTAGTGCGACCAGCACGGATGAAAATCTGCCAATGCTACGAGAATGTGATGGGAGGCACTACGAGAAACGGCTCCATGCACAGGACCAGGTAGAGGTCTGATCGTTCCATTGGACAGGAAAAAAACAGAAAAGTGCGCTTCGCTTGGCTGAGAGTCTGGATGGCAAGATGCAAGATCAAACCAAGCTGAGCAATACGGCATCTCCTAGTAATCCCAGAATAATATTGTGAGGGAAGAATAACGGTAGTGGGTGTACGTATGGACTTAATTCCGTGAACTTCCTGAATCTTAAATTAGTATCTAGAATGTTGATTGATGGTCATGTTCAAAGTATGGTTACTGATGCCCATACCCAAATTTGTTTCAACGGAGAGCATATGCTGCACTTATTTTATATCTATGAAAAGCTACCAGGATGATCCGAGAGATGTATTCTTATTCGGTGGAGCCAGGTTGGCTGTTTCTATTTTCGCTTTACATGAGGTACAGCACAAGCGAGCCACTTTCGAATATTCAACCCTCATGCATGGTCTCCGGACAACAATTGGCCAATGCGCGTCCAAGCTACCGCAGAGAAGTCCAGAAGTATTGGTTGAAGCTGGACTACGATAGAAATGCTCAAAGATAGACCAGAAGACCCACATCACAGGACCATCCTTATTCATCAGTGGATCCAAGGGAGCTTGTCGGGTTTTAACGGAAAAATGTCGTCTGGTAGATTCGTAGACTTGGTAGATTTGATTTCCGAGATGGCCGGCTCAGGCACGTATATGGGATCAATTTTCACACTCAAATATGCGAAAACAAGATGACGAATGCTTATGGTCGCTCTTCTTCGTACTGACGGTATTTTACCGGAAAGCTTCTGCGTTCAATCCTCCGGAGGCACTCTACCTGCAGGCTCATGTGCTGACCATCAAGTATCACCGCAACGATGATTATCCGTTTATGATTTTTGGTCTACCGCGAGGAATCATTCAATAGAAGCTCAGGGGCATAAGAATCAATTCAGGAGGTCACGGAAATGGTGTTCTATTCGATCCTCATCATCTCCAATCTAGTTTTCTCCAGTCGTGTGCTCCTTCGCGCCGTATGCTATAGCTAGACACCAGATTGTCAGCACTAATTGACTTTCTATAACGCGTAGTGGAACATACACGTAAGTGCGTCCATGGGCAGATAGGATGATGCTGAACCGTTGTCTAGGTACATTACACCCGTCGTTTTTGACATATCTAAATTCAGGAGAAGTTTTTATCAGCCCAGAGTAAGTTGTGACGGTTAATCGTTCATGTGCTTAACAGTACCAGATGAGGAGGCTTCTTATCATTCTACGGGGAGGGCGCGGAGTATAAGAATGTTAGAAAATGTGAGGAAGAGCAAGTTCTGCCCTCTGCCCTCATACCAATGGCGTTCTCTGCGAAACTCATCGCTATTATATCAACAACTCTTCATTGCCTAGTATTTGCAGCTCCGTTGATGCAAAACTCGAGATCCAACACATACAATTATCGAATTGTTGGTCGTGGTCTGGCTTTGCAGACGTACCATCCACCTTCGACCTTTGAGGTGAAATTAGTCATTCAGAGTTCTCTCCCAAATGTTGACCAAATTTAGACATTCGAATTCGGCATCGACCACCCCCTGTCAAGACGAGCTAACCCTGACATTACAGAGTCTGCCATTACTTTCCTACAATCTCATCATGGTGTCCAACCAGACACAGTTTCCTTCAAGTCAGCATACCCTGGAGAGACAGCCAAGCATGTCTATCTAAAACAAATTCATGTGAGACATTCTTCCAGTTGTCAATGAAAAATTATGATAGACTGCTTCATAGAATGGTATCCCTATTGCAAATGCAGCCGCGAACGTCGCTTTCAATCAGGACAACAAAGTAGTGGCTTTTGGTTCTTCATTTGTACAGCCTAGTAAGCCTTCCTCGTAGGTCAATTTGAGAGTACTAATGTCATCGCAGAGAAGACTGCTTCTGCAACACCGTCCATTTCTCTTGACAATGCTATTTCGATTGCCGAAGTCATGTTGGATGGCACCTATAACGGACAACCAACATCTATCCAGTACATCGCAAAAGAAGATAGATCCCTGGTGCTCACTCACTCCATGCAGATACGGAACAAAATACAAGGTACTTGGTATGATGCGTTTGTGGATGCTCATTCTGGAGAGCTTGTACATGTGACTGATTTTGTTGCAAAGGCCTCGGTGGGTGGAGTGAGTAAGGATAGGTGTTTTAAGATCTAACCTCTTTCACGCAGTATCTCGTGCTTCCTATTCAGAAGCAGGTATTGACACAGGGTTTTGAGATCCTCAAAGACCCTTTCGACAGTTTCTCATCGCCCCTGGGGTGGCATTCAGACGGCAAATCGAACTATACGTGGGTCTAAAATCTACCTATTCTCCTGTTTATTGATTAAATGCCTCGCCGCACAGTACCACAATGTCAGTACTTAGTGATAACAATACTTAGGCTGAACAATGTCTTTAGCGGGAACAACGCCATCGCTTTCAAAGATGAGACTGAAGCTGCCCTCACTACTGCCTCATCCCCCGACCTGAATTTTATCTTCAAACAAGATCCAACACTACAGCCAACAGTACAAGTAAATCTTGATGCAGCTCGCACGAATGCTTTTTATATCGTGAATTCTGTGCATGACATAATGTACCGGTAAGGATGACAGTCCAATCTCAGATAATGTGTGTTCATCTGGTCCTATAGCTATGGTTTCACTGAGGCGCGTTCAACATCATCTCATATCATTTGCTTGCTCTCATGTGGATATTTCAGGCTTCTTTCAACTTCCAAACTAACAATTTCGGGAAGGGAGGGATGGACAGTGATCCTGTACAGGTGTCTGTTCAAAACTCAGCGGGTCTAGACGGAGCGGATTTCGCGACACCACCCGAGTGAGTTCACTCTTGTTTTTGTGTAAATAGGACTCACGGAATATAATAGTGGTCAAATGCCACTTATGAGTGAGTATCACACAGCAGGCAACCTTTTCCCGCTTATTCTCTACAGGAATGTATCTATGGGATTATATTCAGGTGATTTCATTCTCATCACATAGGGATCATTGTCGGATGATTTTTATGTTTACAGCCGATGCGTGATGGAGCGCTAGAGAATGATATTGTCGTCCATGAGAATACGCATGGGATGACGAATAGAATGACTGGTGGGGGCACTGCCGCTTGCCTTCAGAGCACCGAGGCTCTTGGTTTGGGTGAAGGTATGGATTGTCTTTTTTCATACCCGAGTACTGATCGTCCCTGTAGGGTGGTCCGACGCAGTGGCAGAGTATGTTAATTCAATTGTATTCTGCACATTCTTCCTGACTGATATCAAAAGGTGGACGGAGCATAACTCAAGTTCTGTACCAGATTATGTTATGGGTCCGTATGTTACAAATTGGGCACCTGGAGTTCGCTCAAGACCGTATTCGACTTCAACGTACGATCTCTGTTATCTGGATCTCGTTTGGAGTTAATTGGTTTTGCCAGAATTGTGAATCCTCTCAAGTACTCAAGCTTGAAAGGACGAACGGAGCCGCATGGTAATATTTGTGATCCAACAGCTCAGTTCTTGCATTATTGATGAATTGTATAGCGGTCGGTGAAGTTTGGGCAAATACTCTTCATAATGTTTATGCTTCTCTGGTTGGCAAGTATGGATGGTCGGGAACAGCAAGGACTGATCCAACAGGATCCGAAGGCAATGTAGTATTTCTCCATCTTCTGATTGATGCCTTAGCACTCCAACCATGTAACCCAACTTGTACGTGCTTGGATCTATCGTGTTGTGTTTTCTGATTCTTTGCAGTTTTGAACGCGCGGGCTGCATGGATCCAAGCCGACGCTAACCGATACAAAGGTGCAAACAAGTGTCTACTCTGGAGCGTATTCGCTAGTCGGGGAATGGGATTCAACGCCACTTCAGCTTACGTCGATTCCTTTACTGTTCCAAGTGGCTGTTGACTACAATAGTCTAGTGTACTGGAATTTCTGTGTTACTGTCCTATTTAGCGTATTTAGCGCACAAATGCAATGCTCAATTTTAGTGCTATGCCTGTCATCGTGCTCTGTAGTTTGGAAGATGAAGCTCTAGTCTTACGTGAAAGATTTTTTTTAGCCTTATCAGGTGATTGTGGCGTAACTCAAGACCTGACTACAACATCACTACACATAGCTTGACAATACCATCTTAACAGCGTACAATATACTATTCTTATGTTGCCAGAAATATGCCTTATTCCGTGGCAGGGGGAACAAAACCAACATCCACTTCTGCGCATGCACGTAAAGCCCTGTCCCAGAGATGGTCTGTAGTCAAGGTACGCCTGTCACCTACAATGATGAGTGCCAATCGAGCTCTTGTCCACATGACATTCAATCTCCTCCGATCCGATAAAAATCCAATGTCTCCCTCTGCATTGCTGCGCACAGTAGAAAATATGATGATATCGCTCTCGCGACCTTGAAACGAATCAACAGTTGAAACAGTCACGGAGCTATGGAGGCGTTGACGGAGATGTTGAACTTGTCTTGTATAAGGTGTGAGAACGGTAAGTGAGAGGGCTCTTTCAGACTCGTCAGGTTGTACTTCATTCGGACGATTGGAGTTCAATCGTGATATAATGTGATCAACCAGGTCAACCTGAATGGCGTTGCTCTTCGACATGCGCCCCATATCCTCTTCTGCAGAGCATTGAACAAAAACAGAAGGAATAAGGCCATTTTCATGAGGCCAAGGGAATGTTGATCGAGTGAGAGGATGGAGAAGTTGTACGTCAGTTGTACTGGATCGTAGTCTGCCCTCGTAGAATTCTTGGCTGGGAAAAGTATTCAGTCTCTCGGGGGAGCGATATTGAACATCAAGCATCGTCTTGATTATATCTTGATTTTCAGATTTCGTGTACAAACGCTCGAGAAGGGAAATATCGTATTCAAGTGCCTCCCCCATACGGCGTACCATAGGCCGCAATTGAACACTTGAAAATAGAAATGAGCTGACTGCTATTTATCTCAGGGATTGAAGCCAAAGGCATACTGGTCTCCAACCATAATCCCTCGTTTAACGCCTTTCACAAATGGGATGAGCGCGCAAGGCTCGGTAATCTGTGACGCTTCATCAATGAGTGCTATGTCAAAATCGACCTTCCTCAAGATCCCTAAGCCAGCTCCTACAAAACTTAATATGAGAAGGAAATATATCAGCCAACAGAAAGGAAGTTTCCAACCCGCGCAAGTTGTAAAAACAATCCTCGCTGCTGCAACACGTTGCTGAGCTTTCTTGAGGAGCCTGTTATTTTCATTAACATCTCCGCCTACTCTAGCGTCGATCGTGTATCCCTGCAGGTCTTTGTTGACGCGGGATTGATCTGTTGCTACTCGAAGAATCTCATCTTCACGCACAAGGCTGAACTCCTGATTCAGTCGAATGAACCGTTCAAGGACATTATCAACAGCTGTGTACGATTCGGTGGTTCAAGAAAGGAGGAATTCGAAGGGATAATAAAGATAAGATACCGTTATGCGTAGAAGCCGTCATCAAAATTTTTTGCTCACAAGGTCGTGAAAAGAGAAATCTTAGAATTTCCACGACGACGGTTGTTTTACCTGTCCCTGAAATAGATGATATGAATTAACTGGTTGAGAAGAGACAAGTACTACATCGAATACCTGGTGGACCCCAAATCAGGCTGAGTGATCCCTGAGTTAGAGACATCACTGCAGCCCTCTGACTCGCGTTCAAGTGATTACCAGGTTCAAATTCGGAAGAAACGGTCTCCCTTTCGGCAGCAACAGAGTCTTCGGCTATGATTTCCCCAGTGATTAATGAGTGAAACGCGCAGCACTGTTCACGTTCTGTGAGGAGCTTCAGTATGGCATCCGTCATCGCTCTCGAAGTTGCTTTCAACCAGATCAATAGACGAAAATACGCAAGAGAATAATTCAGCTTACCAATACTACCCGCTGTGTATAAATTCCAATTCATACTTTCTACTTCTGGAGGAGGTGGATGAAGTAATTGCACTCGAAGCTCTCCCTTCCCTGCTTGGATGACGAGGCCGTCAAGTATAGGGATACTGATCCAGCGATTTTCCGGTTTACTCGAAGCCTCTAATCGGATATGAGAATGAAGTCTTGCACTACATTTAGCATCAACCCGAATTGCAGCTTTCATCAAAGAAGGCTCTTCTCCCGGAATGTAAGTCAATCGAGTTTGTGTTGGAGGTGTCTTTTGGCGTCGAGGACGTCCATTTTCATCACAAGGGCATTCATCTGCTGCCTCCTCTGCGACATCGAAAGCAACAGCAAGTGCGTTTCTATACCCGTATCTTCGAGCTGCATTCGTTTCCCCTTCTGTTCGACAGTCGTTGAGGACGAGCAACACTTCTTGAACTAACTGTTGCGAACGAATCGATAATGCTGTCAATGATAACAATTCGAAATAATCAGCCAGGGCAATTTGACGAATGGATTCTGAGATTTTTTCCATCCCAACGAGTGTCGCAATTTTGAGTTCATTAGCCGAGAGGGTAAGAGCACGAAGAATGCGATGAGCTTGTTCTCGAAGAATTTCCGGGAGACAATGAGTTTCGGGATCAGGAGGGAACGTTTTGAGTAGGACAAATACGAGAGGAGGATGTCGATCTACCCATGTGAAAGTACAAGTCACCGGGAAAGGTTCGCGTTGGATCAAATGTTGAAAAATATAAAATAATTCGTCCTCGGCATGATATTTCAACGAAACAGACAATGCAAGTTCCACATCATCAATTTCACGACCTTGAAGGCTATTAGAGATGGTTCCACGGGTAGGCTTCGGCAGAGAAGAAGGATCAAAATGTAGAGGGAAAAAAAGAGCGTACAACCAATCAGGTTGTTTGTCCCAATCAACATCTCTTATGTCATTTATTCGATAGGGTGTTGTTCGTCTTTGAAATCTAGGAACAAATTCTTCCGTCTGAACGCTAATCAAGTCTAGTCAATACCATTTTCGCACACAGAGCAAAAGAAGACTCAACTGTTCAAACCAAAGATCAAAGAGTTGATGGGCTACACGGTCTCGATTCGAGACAACATGAATTTCAATTGCCCGAACTGCATCTCGGTTCACCCTCCCTACTTGCTATAAGACCATTCAGTTGTATTATTTCAGCATGATAATCCACGACTCTGACTTACTCGTTGTACTGTTCGAGATATCTTCTGCAAAGCTACGCTGATAGATACTTCAGTTCCGACACTAGGTCGATTCACAAACACAAATGTATCTCCTCGATGTTTGTTATATAACTGAAAAAGGTTGTTGCTACAATGTAAGCGGTATCCTGCTGTACAAGGACGAAGGGTTGCGATGGTTGCCGATGATTGTGGAAGAAACGAACAAATCACAACGTTATCATTCACCAGTGGATCATCATCCCAAGCGATTTCACCACGCATGAAGATTCCAATTGCGAAACGATTTTCGACCTGTTTTCATGAAAGGAAGCTCAGATTGGACTAACTGGACACAAGACAAAGATAAGAACACATGCATACCTGAATAACAATTAATTTTCTCGTGTACTCTTGGACACCTCTCCTAAGAAATTCGAAGAATGTAGACATACTATTAATACGAGATGAAAATAGGCGTTGGATGGAAAAAGGGCGGTCGAGAGCTCGTTGATAGAGGTCTTCCTTGGTGAGGATATCTGACCGAAATAATGAATTCCATATATAAACAGTCTCCTGTGCATTCAATTCAAGTGCGCTACTGACAGCATACTTTTCCTGCATGGTGAGAGCTGAAACATCGATATGCATCAGGAGACGGTTGATGTTATTGGAAAGACAATGTTTCCGCCAAAACTGATAAGCAATATTGAAGAGTTCATATTCCGTAATAGCATGTTGATCACTTCGCAAGAGATTGAGGGTGATTGCTTCAGCAGTCTCTGGGTCCACAGTGAGTGTCACAGCTTCAACTGTATTTGTCCGAATTTCAAAAGCCTCTGCAAAACGAGTAGCATGTTCTTCCAGTAAATCCACAATAAACGGCCCGCTTGGTTCAGGAGGCGTTGTAAGGCGATCAGGAATTTTGATACTCGCACCGTCAACAGATTGGGAATGCAAAGCATTGAGTTCCTGGCATTCAGTACATAAAGCCCCTTCAGGACTACTTCTAGCCCATTTCGCATGTAATGCAGAAACTCGAGCAACTCCAGAACTAGATAGACGATCTCCATGATTATCATTATTCAGAAAAAATGACCCGCCTACTCACGCATTATAGGTAGCGAAATGTTTAGCAAGGTCAAGTCGAGTAATGTTCTTGCTTGTATATTCTTTGTTCCCAGGGTAATCATATGACTTTGAAAAAAAATCAGATTCTCTGAACCCCAATCACGTTGTCCCCTACCTCTGCGATTCGGACAGGGACAAGGTCAGAGTCCCAACAAACGAAATATTCATCACCTGAGATGTCATCATAAACTCGTATCAGCTTAATACTCATAGAGCTCACCGTCTAAATCTCCACCGCTGCTCATCGAAGGAGCAGCCTTGTGTCCAGGTTTAGCGACAGAGGCAAAGACGATACAGTCGACGAGATGTGCTAATTTTTCATGATGGACTGCTCGAAGTTTGAGGATATCACCTATGAGATCAAACATCAACAAAAAAGCTGTAAATGAAACGTCGAAACTTCACCTGGGTGAAGGCACGGATTGCGCACTACTATAACATCACCATGAATTGGCGTAGCTTCTCCTTTTCTTCCAACCAATATGCGAATATATACCTGTCCCTCTTTCAACACTTGAAAAGGATCACAAACTCCGAATAATCTACGCGATTTATGTATCATCATCCTTGATTTGAATTTCCCATTCTCTTGATTTCGTAAACTTGCAATTTCAGAAGCCTGAAATCGTTTAATGTGATTTTGAACGTTCTGATCGTCAAGACCTTTCAAGAGAACTGCCTCTGCTTGTTGGAAATGGCCTAGACAGCTGAGAAGATCTATCGCGATCAGATAATCCTCTGAAGCTCGTTGAATCCAATCAAAATATTCTTGTTGTTTCACAAGAATTTTTTCGTTGGATATACCGAGACTAGAGAGAAGGATAATGATATCGTTGTTAAGCCTTCCAAATGTAAATGGCTTTGAGTAGTTTACAACTGAAAACGTGATATCGTCAGTCGTGGTGAATTTTTTCATGCTTTTACGAAAAGCAGCTAGATATTGTTTCTCGGCATCAAGTTGGGGGTGCAACATGAGAACGCCTTTGTACCCAAGATATCTAACAAGTAAATTAGACTATGTTTCCGAGAGAGAGAGAGAGAGATGTAAGAACCTGATTTGAAAAACACAGGGCGTATACCGCACACTTCGAAAAATGATGCGTTTAGATTTGCTGAGTTGCATAGCCAATCGACGAGAAATCAAACCACACCCATCAGAAAATAATTCATCGCCAGCTCGAATGTCAGGGATGTCAGTAATATATTTTGGGTCCAACTTCCAATCAATTTGGGCTTCGGAAAAAAGCAAACCAATCCGTTTTGCACCTAAAGGCAAGATTGAAAGTTCCTCATCGGATGCGAATCGGAAACATAACGCACGTTTCGCAATGTTCATTATCTTTCCGTAATCCCCCATGGAATAAATTCTATCATCGAGCTCCTGATCAGTCTGGGCTTCACGAAGGAAACAGGAACGACCACGCTGAAAAGGAGAGAGAAAGATAAAACAAAGTATCAACCGTAGCCAAAGATATATACCAGTTGACTGTTGCTATGATGATAGAATCGATACTGTATGCCATTTAAAAACAACCCCTTGGTCAACAACCGGAAAATATAATCTGCATTCTCCCTCAAAGTCGTATCTGGGAGTCGAAATCCACCAAAAGACACGAGGATGAACTTGGACGGGTCGTCAGCCCTCAGGATACGGTTAGCAGGAAGTCGTTGCATCGTAAGAGTGATAGCATCTCTGCTAAAAACGATAAGCTTGCCCCAGATAATGTCTGAAGTAGTGGATCTAGGAGGCCTCAAGGCATCTTGGGACACTTGATAGTCCCAGCTATCATCATCTTTGGCAGGTGATTGATGAAGAACGTATGATCTCATGGATGCAGTCAGAGGGTAACTTACTGCGGGCTCCAAGAGATACGAGCAGAAGAAGGGTGAAATTAGATAAGCCGAACTATAAGTAGGGGTGAGAGATCACACCTTGCCGTGAGAAATGCTCAAGAGATCCGTGTACATTGTTGGGCCCGCCGTAGGTCAAGCCCTGTTACTTCCCGATGTTGCTTACAGATGAACGCTACCTTTAGTCTACGGGAAAAACGACGCTTTGTGAGGCTTTTGCGCGCCGCTGCGGCATTGACAGAGTCAGAGTGGTTTCAGAAATAGCACGAAGAGTCATGAAGGCTCATGGTTTTACCAGGAAGGATCTGAACCGCCTTGAGATGCAAGAGGCGATCTTGGATGCCGTCCTGGAGGACCATGAGGCAGATCCAGGAAAAAAACCTAAAGTTCATGACAGATCTGCAATTGACCCAATTGCATATGCCGTGCTCACTGCCAAAAATGAGGAAGAGGCATCGTGGCGGAAAAATTATCTGCTGAGCAATTCGAGGTTCCGCTCTGCGCTGGAGGCCTACCGTGAATCCACATTCATCCTCTTGAAGCCAGTGAGAAAATGGATTGTGGATGACGGTATCCGCTGCATCGACAATTTGGACGAGTGCTACGAGGTATTTGTTAGGATTCTGCGGGAATGTGAAATTGAATTTCGAGAGATTGGGTCAGAAATTGGTTTTCTTGAGGAGCGAGTAAGCTGGCTGATGGGTCTTTGTATGTTGTAGAGATCTTATCTTATCTTATCTCCGTCCGGAACCAATGAGAAAAGAGACAGTGACGGGCGTCGGATTGGACCGATGTCGGAGCTGCAGCGTATCATTCCAGCCCACGACGAAAGCACCCCCACTCCCCTCGTCGTCCCCATAAATCCTCCCCCCATTACTGAACAGGAGGTCGGCGAGTATCGTGAGCAGGACAGATTTCTCCCCGTATGTCTTTCCTAGTCTTCGTCCTTTGTCCACACCCTCCACCTCTCTCTCCAGATCGCCAATGTCTCTCGTATCATGAAGGGAGCAGTTCCTCCAACCGCAAAAATTGCAAAAGACGCAAAAGAATGTGTACAGGAGTGCGTCTCAGAGTTTATATCGTTCATAACCTCCGAGGCCGCCGAGAAGTGTCAAATGGAAAAGCGCAAGACCATCGGAGGAGAGGATATCCTGTATGCAATGGGATCTCTTGGCTTTGAAAACTATGCAGAGACGCTCAAAATACATCTAGCCAAGCTCAGACAGGTGTGTCATTTCTGCCTCGCAACGTTCATGCAACGTTCATCCTACCTGACTGTCGCGTCATGTTGATCGTTTGCAGCATCAGAATAATGGAGGATTAGGGACCACTGGCGGCAGTGGGTCGAATAAAGGACATGATGACTCTAAAGATGACGAATAGGAAAATGGGTGGTGTATTCTCGAAAGGTCTGTTGTCCTGCATGCCTTGTATCCGAATGCATAATCACGCATTTGTCAGTGTAACTCTACATATCCTGTCTATCATTATCTTGTCTCTGCTGCAATTCAGTCGTCTGTTTGAGTATCCCTATGGTTGCAAGACTCATTATCGTCAATCATGTTCATGCTTGTGGGGCAGCAAATGATCGCCCCCACCTCGGGAGCGTGGATTCATGCTACATCAACAATGTCCTTATGATCCCCCAATGTTCACCAAAAAAGGGCCAAGTTTCTTGAAGCTTTGGCAGTAACGGCCCGAAGGCACACGTATGTCAATCAAGCAAGCCTGGCAACCGTTCCTTGATCTGATAAAACAAATGCTCATCGGTTTTTCAGGTCCAAACAACTATCAATTTTAGGACAAAATGAAGACTAACGTGTAACTTCTGCGATGACATTAAGTTGATAATCACAAGGGTACGAGATTGCATGAGACTGTAGCGAAGGTATGCTACGATATTTCAGAAATAAGGGAACAGTAGAACAGCGAAAGAAGATGTCGACACCCAATTTCATCGATTCAGTTTAAAGATCACTTGATTGGACATAAAGTACAACATGACAGGCTGCCTGCAGATCATCATTAAAACTAAATCTTTACGGTGAGTATTTAAAAAATGCAGTCACTACAGTCGTCTCAGCACAGGTAAAGTGACCAGAACCGAACATACGTTTAAATCAGTCCAATTGATAGATGGGGCTTGCCATGGAAAAGAACGAGAGCAGTCACGCAATAAAGAGATGACAGCAAGAAATAGTTCGACTGATCAGGAAGCCATTCTTCTCTGCCTCGAATTTCAGCCGTATACCATCGGTTATCCCCCCTTGCGGTTAATCTTGCATAAATACCATCAGTTCTGAGCACGACTACGTTATGCACACTGCTCACCTCGTCGAAAAGATACAAAACGTTCTTCAGATTGAAGGAAAAGTCGACTTTTTCCCTCATAGCAATCCTAAATCCTACAATTTGATCGTAAGCCAGTCCGCTACGGTGTTCTATACATTCCTTGATCTCAAGGAAATTTGTAATGCGTCGACAAGTCGGCCGGTCATCTGGTTTGAAGCTCCAGCAAAGCTTCAGGAGAGACCACATTCTGTCATCAATGACGTCTATCGCCGATGCGGGATAGCTGATCTGCGTTTGGCTTGGTATCTTACCCTTCAAAACAATGTTGATCACAGCAGTCTCTGAACAAATTTCGTAAAATGGCACGCGACGCGTCAAAATCTAAGAGCACTAGGGATTGGTCCAAAGAAGGTAGAAAACCGGGAAATGGGTACGTACCTGATAACAGAGACAACCGAATGCCCATATGTCGCTCGCTCGACTCGGATACGAGCTTAACTCAGCCAATAGTTCTGGAGCTAACCAACGGTAACTCTCGCTGTTTGTTTCATCAACCAAAGGTTCTGCAGATGCTTCACCACGGGCTAGTAATAGGCCAAAGTCTGTTATACAGGCTCTGCCAAAGGAAGTGATAAGAACATTGGTCTAGGCCATGACATTACTTAATATGACTGCGGAGATATAAATTTGAGGCATACACTTTTGAGGTCACCATGAATGACGCCTTTGTCGTGCAAGTACTTGAGACCAGTAGCCACGTCTAAGATCTTGGCCGATCAATTAGAATACCACCGTTGCGTTGGGACACCATTCACTTACAAAGGGCCTGCGAGACACAGTAGGATTCTCATGTAAATAATTCATCAAGTTTCCATTTTCTAGCCAAGGGGAAACCAGACATATCTTCCTCTCGGGACCGAGATGGTAGATACCATAAAATGGCAAGATATTTGGATGATCTAGCTGGCTCCAAAGAATAGCCTCCTGTAAAAATGACTGTTGTAGTTGTTTCAGATCGACGACTACTGTGCTCATCAAAGATGGGATCACCTTCAGCATAGCCTTGTTGTTTCGTTTTCTGGCTATATGGATAACTTTGAGGCACAAGACCTGATCCCTATGACGCCCCCTGTAGATGTCACAGAAGCCTCCAGCTCCTTCTCGTGGTCCAACAATGACGTTATGAAGAGCATCGCACGCAGGGTAGCATTGAGATGCTTCACAAAGACAACGAAGGGTGATGAAGATACGCCTCCGAACTTGGATCTTGCTCAGGTCCAAGGCAAGAAGAACCTGTGACAAGAGAATGAAGTGCACCGGCTATGAACTTTTCTTTGGAAGCTTACTGAGTTTAGGAATTCAATGACCATTTGAGCTCGGTCTCCCCTGATCTCCAATAGGGCTTTCGTTTTCTGGCGAGACTGAATAATATCTGTTAGATAACCTAAGAGTTCTAGAAAGTCCACCGAAGATGATCTGCTCGATTCCCCGAAAAGTCCCCACATAAAAGACTCTTCAGACTCAGACCAACCCGCCGAGATTTCTTGGTTTAGTCTGATACGTGAGTCAGCATCAAATTCGAGATTGTCGGATGCGTTGGTGGCTTCTGATTTGCGCAATCGAACCTTATTTCCGGTACTAGGGCGGTCCAACTCAGATGAGAGAGTAGGACTACTCTGAAACCCTGTCGGCGTAGCCCAATCATCGCCGACGATAGTATGTGACATGGCGTCAACTGAGATGAACAACGCATCTTTCTCCTCTTTAGATTCGGTGATCGGTTTTTGAGCGCATTCAGAAACTGGGCTGTGGGTCTGAAGATGGAGATCTTGTGAAAGATTTTCGAAATTAGGAGTTCCGCCCAGACTTGGTACATCCCCAATATTCCTAAACAGCAACTGTGGATCCGTCACGGATTCACAACCAGGTAAGCACTGAGCCGCAGCTAAGGAATGGCTGTGTATCTGAGTCTTAGTAAGCGATACGTGGCTAAACGTTGAAACAAACCTGGTAAATGTTGAAATGATAACTGGGATATCGATCCGCAGATGTTCGGCATGAATTACTGTAGTTACTACAAGGATATGTGACACTTGAATGCGCGATTGATAATTGAGAGTTGGGTCGACATCGTTTATGGGTATAGGACACGCTAGTTCAACTGTAAAGGTTGTTGCATGGTCTAATCTCGGTGAGCTGGTGCTATGTTGCGATATTAGCACAATTGTAGGCTGCTTCTTGAGCGGTGCATTATGGTGAGGTTGTTGGTCTGACTCGAGTGTCGTGATGAGCTGCAGCAATCGAGCCTCGAAGTCGATTCTCCTTGGGATGACACGATAAGATCCAAATGACAGTTCGGAGACGAGTCTAATGGTTTCTCCCGGGCTGAAGCATGATCGCATAGGTCTAACCGTAAAGGACATGCTTCCATTGGAAGTGTGTCCTGGTTTTGAATGGTGATAAATGGGCCAGGCAGGATGATGTTCATATTTGATTATCGTAACAGGTACGGTGCACGTAAAAGGTTTGTCAGACCAAAATTTGATCCTGTCCACAGCTCAGCACTGATCGAGAATTCATTATTCTGCATTGTAACGACACACCTGTTTTCGCGATATACGATTGCATGAAGTAGATATTGAATATGGACTTTGAGGCCTGTGGGGAAAAACATCAGACAGTGGGGAGAGCATATTGTCAATAAGATACTAATTACCAGGTCTATCGAGAGTGACAGTAGGTGGTAGGTTTTCTGGGATTTCTATTGAAAATGGAAATCTTCTCTGTAAAACGGTCAATGATAGATTTATCTCACTTCATGGATGAATTGCTCACCGAATACATGTTGCTAGATTTTCTACCTGTCCAGAGTACGATTTCTTCGAGTTTCTCCACGGAGGTGACAGCACTTTGCCCATCTATTGAGATGGTCTCGGACTTCTGGAATTCGATTTCAACTGCAGAGGCTGGGACACCTAAAAAAGGGAGGGAGATGAGAACCTCCTGAACCAAGAATCGAGGCTTTCAGCTGTTAGCATGGTAAAAGACAAATCTTTGTACCCCTTCAATTCGGGCGCCATGCTCAGCGCCGGCGTTCTGTGGTATACCAGGAAAGCCTACGGACAGTAACGTGAGAAGACCATCGCACGATTGTGAACGGGATTCAGACCACAGACAAAGCCTGCATCAGCAGTAGGAACGATTTCTCTAGCGTGTAGTTAATGGTGGTCAGTGGATTTGATCAAAATGACAGGATGAAACATACATATGGTCAGTCGACATGGGGGTAAAGTGCAAGGTGTTTCATTTGTCTGCATATCATCGAGGCGGTCTACTCACAGCTCTAGATCGACTCACGCGATCGACAGCGAGAGTAAATATTTACACCACGAACGTGCATCTACGTGCCTGTTTATATGAGTGTGAGAACATGGCGAGCCATGCTCTATCATGCTGTTCCGATCGTCAAGGCCTCATAACAACATCCTTCCATTGAAGCATTATAATGGAGAGGACTCGTTGCATCATGTGATCATCGCTGTTCGAAAAACAAAATACCGTAAAAATTGTACATGGGCGGTTGTGAGGAATTCCAGCCATTGATATAAGGGTGATGTTGTGAATAATTTATTTTGTTTTATTATTTATCACTGATCTTGATATAAGAAGAGAGCCCTCAATGAATTTTTCATGGTTGAAAGTGCATTGTTGGAGCAGTGTCATATGACTATTGTTGATCCATTAAGACATGGTCCTGTATATAAATTCATCCATCTGTAGAGGTATCAGTCTTTATCCCAGACAGACTCTATTCTCCTCAAGAACTGTGAATGTCTGACCACGAGATTATTCGTTATATTCTTTCTTATCCCTACCTGAAGAAACCACAATGTTTCTTATATTCTACCACGTGTCATTTGAAGTTACTTCAGTTCCTGCATTATCATCAAGGATATGCCTGCAATTCTCGAGCATTTCTAGGTTCGAAAGCGGCTCCACTCGGGAAAGTGTGGTCTAGCAGAACTCAACTCATGAAGACAAGGCCCAATCAAATCTCGGATCTTTAGCAAAATACAGATACAAATAGTAATAAACGAAGCTCAACCTCTCTGGATCGCCACGAAAAGATATAGGAGCAGAATGGACGATGAAACAGCAGAAATTGAACTGGTATGTATGTGTACATGGAAAGTATGACCCCCTTTACAGTGACTGCCCTCTGTAGCTGGAGCAAAACCTACAGAAAACGCGCCAAATCTCCAAGCGAATGACATGTACGAATATAATTGTCTACTATATAACTTCTCGTTGACCTGATTAGCTATACTTGATAGCTTCGATACGCGACTTGCTAAGCTTGAGAAGTCGATTCTGCCCCTGTATACCGCTGCTCAGATCCTAAACCGCCGATCTCATAGTATGCAGGCCATTTATATCAGATGTTCAGAGATTGTTGATGTCTTTATGACCAGATATCGATCAGGCATTGTCCAAAATAGACGAGATGGCTAGTAGTCAAGAAGATTTGGCGGCAGAAGAGGCGATGATTCTTCGAGGGTGAGCCATGTTACGTAAAACATTTGAAGATATTCTCAAAATCACCAATAGTCCACAGACGGATAACTCAGAGTTGTATAAGGAGGCCTTGGACAGGTTGAACGCTAAAATTGCGTTCGATCCTCACAATCTTGACCTTACTAAGACTGTACGCGTCGTGCAGTGGACTTGTCACCTATCTTACATCTTGTATACATAGGCTCGCCTCGTTGAAACTGGAGCCAAGAAGCTTACCCAGCTCTATACTACTATCGTTGCCGAAGGCTCTTCTGGTAACGCTCCCACAGCCCCAGACTCTCTTTCTACGAGTTTTCCTTCATCCCTTTTTTCGAACTTATTACCTCTGGTTTCCTATCTCCACACTCTCCCCCTACCATCAACACATCCTTCACATCCTGCAGCACCTGCCATCATGTCGACCTTGACGGAAGCTCAGAAGGGTTACGCTGATATGCGAGGTAATTGGAGTGTTAAATGTCTTGAGGGCCAAGGTAAAAGGCTCGTTACGCGAGCCGACACGACGGACCCCATTTCGACTGGATTGGAGTTTGGTCAATGGGTCGAGACCCTCTTGGCCGTGGCTGAGGCATGTTATATTCATCATGGATGTGTCTGTTCCTCTGAAACATCCTGTAGGATGAATACAAGCTTCTAAAGAAACTGTCGCTTCTGACAAAACCAGAGTCTATCGCGTCATCATATGGTGCTCTGATAAAGCCCATGTTGAATCTCTTCGGCACCGTGCTCAATCAGTTGACCACACTCATCAAAAAGTCATTACAGAAACATAATTTCCTTGCCCTCTCAGCCTACGACGCTCTCCTTCAACAGCAGCACTCATGGGAGGAAGTTTTGTCGAGGCGAGGCTCTGAATATTTCGACGACAAGAACGAGCTTCGAGATGGACTACAGGCATTACGGCAGATTTGCCTTCGTAGCTTCCCGGAGTTCCTTGTTGACCTCAAGCTTGGAGCCAATAACCGTGATTTGGATACAAGCGTTAAAGTGGTGGATCCTGCAGTTCAGGTAGAAAACTACAATAATGAACGGCCCAATTCTGTCAGCACTCACTACGGCCGATCTAGACAGTCAAGTATTTGGAACGAATACCTAAAGTACGAACCGCAGTATCCTCTGCACTGTTGGCATTAGGAGATGGAAATTGGAAGATGGGTGAGGGTGTTCAGGTTGGCAAACCCTCACAGGGCGGAATAACTGACGAGAATGTTATCCTGGACCACTTCCTGTGTAAATTACCCCGTTCTTCTCCTTGCACAGTGATACTGATTGGTCATCTGTAGATGATGTCGTAACAAATGCTATCAATAGCCTCAACGCCATCTCGCGCTTGCGTCGACCAGCCTTCGGCTCAATATTCCTTCTCAACAACATTTCATACTTGCGTCGTCACCTCATATTACAACCTGATCACCCAGACCTCGGCCCTCTAATTTCTCAACCCACTATCGACACCATCAACTCCAACTGGCGCACCGCTAAAGCGGCATATTTCGATACGAATTTCTCGCCATTGATGCAAGCCATCAGTGATGATCCAAAGGAAAAAAGCGGGAAATCACAGGCAAAGGAGAAATTCACAAGATTCTTTGACTTACTTGAAGAGGTTATCGAGCGACATCGGATGGCAAGGGTTTTGGGTGAAGATAAGGAGGCAAGGGAGGCTGTTGCCGATGAGATCGTAATGGTGGTAATACCTAGCTTGAGTAGGTTTACACAGAAACAAAAAGAGAAGGAGTTCAGTCGGAGTGAGCTACTTTTTGCCTTACTTCTTGAACTGACGCTCATTAATGACTTGATTCCTCAGATCCGCAGAAATGTGAGTTAGCTTGTTTACGATCTTCAAACCGAAGTAGTTGACTGATTATGTCTTGTGTGTCCCGCGCCATAGATATCAAACAGAGTCCAGATGATGTCGAAGCCCGACTTCGAAACTTGTATAATTAATGCATGCTAAAATCAGATGTCCCTTTTACTTGACATTTCTCCAACTGGATGTACATTGTTTCAATGGACATCTAATAGGGTTCACAGTACTATTTTGTAAGGTGAATAGAGGTATTTGTTTCGCCCAATTGTTTACTCACCTCGTCATTTAGACATATTGGGAAAAGGGGGCATCACTAGCCCCCACAGTGACCAATGAAACGCAATTGATACATGGAATTGCTCAATGGTCACTGCGGGAGATAGTGATGCCCCCTTTCCCCAATATATCTGATACTGTCCCCAACTCTATTGCCAACCTGTGAGGTTTGACTGACCTTAGCAATACCTTGTATGGTGCTAGGTTGAGTAATATTCTTTGGACTTATATTGGCTGGTGCCATCTAGGGCGATTATTCCCTGTATTCATGAAACTGCTAGTCTTAGGCCATTGTTCATCAATCTTCTTAGAATATTGCATCTTTAAAGGAGTAGATGATCTGAAGCTAGGGCTTTGATTCTTGTGATTTCTGTTCCATCTGTACTATAGATGCTTGAACAGACTTGGTGTCACCCCGAGTGTATTTGACTTTTAGGTATATATGGTTCCCATGTCATTTAAGGACAATTTTAGTGCTCAGGAAAATAAGCAGGATCCTGGGGCATCACTCAGCGTATCAATAATTATCTTTCTGATGAGCTTATGAAAGAGAGAATATATAATATTTATTTTTCATTTGTCCTCACAACATAGTCCACACCTGTTTCTTACCTATGTTGAAGTATGAGCCTCTTATCTATAGATTATAATATTCATCTTGTCATTTCATCCTTTTGTAATTTTTGTTTCACATTTATTTCAATTTTAAAGGTCACTCACTATAGTTACACCTGCATGCCGATTATTGTGCAGATGCAGTTATTCTGTGGACCTTCATAAATATGTTCTCTTACATTGTTCTTTTGCTTAGTTTTTTTCCTTTCTCAGTACTAGTGGCTTAAGTAGTCTTTTTTCATTCATCCCGAATCACTGTATATCTCTTGTTATTCTCACCTCTTTTCTAGACCTACTTTGCCTACTGATGCTGTTAGGATAGCAAACTCATGATGATATTTCTAGTTTTTCAGACTGAGCTCTTCTGTTCTAATATTCCATTGTATTGCTGAAATCATGATAAATGTCTGATGGAAAACCAAATTACTCCGCTAAGCTTGACAAATAAATGATTAATTTGCCAACCGTACTTGATTCTATCCACATCAATGGCTTCCAGAGTTATAGCGCCTTTGCCTTCGCGTGGTAATACACCGGTGGACGCGCGACGCTCTGTCCCCCCTGATGACATATTCACAGCTGCTCAAGCATACAAGAACATTTGGGATCATTTTTATAGCTGGAAAGCAGAATATAATAGGCTCGAAATGAACCAACTCTGCGTGAGTCTTACGGAAGATATTCCTGCAGTTAAGAAAGATGGACGAGACTCCCCGGATGCGGACGACTGGTACTCAGAACACTCCTATCCCTCATCTTATTCTCCTTCCGAGCTTGCTACCGAGCTCGATGATGACTTGTGCAGCCTTGATAGCGAGAGACTATTCCTTGCATTTGAGGACCCCGAGACAGCCATCCCTCACCTCTTGATCTCTGTATATCGGGAGCTTCCAGAAGACCTTGTGGACGTATCTGAGAATCTATGGTGTGATCAGTCATTCAAGGCCGATTCCTACCGGGTTCCCATATACTCAGGGTTTACTCAGACCTCAGGCAAGATAGATCCAGATTTCTTGCCACACCCACGATATTTCTCTTGTACATCTATCTCTCGTAACTTATCTCCTTTAGCTGTAAAATCAGACAGCCTGGCATTCTCACCATTCGAAGATGATGTGGTCTTTGATCATAGCCGATATCTAAGGGCATTTCTGTCTTTTGATTGGCAGTCAGATTTTTTGGACCCTGATGGTGAGTCTACAGCAGTTACTTATTTATTCTTTATCATACCGATTATTATCTGAACACAGTGGAAGTCATACAATTGGAGGTAGTCCGTCGACTATACCATGGCTTTGGTCTTTCTTTTTCCCAAATCGACGAATTGAACTTTTTCACTAAGTTGAGGAGTAGCCATGACAGCGGTCTGCTTTGGGATGCGTCTCAACGGGATCTGCTTTCATGGCCCGGAGCAAGGCTCTCAGAATATCCTGACCTTCATATCTCCGACTTGCAAGCAATGCCATCCGATGCTGAAATCTCTGTGCACCTCAGACTCGGATCAAACATCTTTTGTCCAAACCTTAACTGTATATATACACCTTGTGGAATTCATCGTACGCATGACCTATCTATGATCCCAACTTGTACTGAGATGTACAAGGTAACATCGACTTCCCCTTGAAGTCGACTAGTGCTACCCTGACCTCCCATCAACTTCAGCTCTCAAAGGGTAATCCTTGTGGTAACGATTGTTTCAGACATCTTGATCTCTTGGATAATGCTACATTAGTGTGTGCTTTATACATCATACTCCCTTATGCTGTATAGTAATTTCCTGATCATCATCCTCAGGAAGTTCTTAGCTTGTGCGATGAAGAGGAAATGCAAGTTATCAAGGGGATTCTAGATATATCACCTGACATTTCACCCTGCGATTTGAGTGTAATCGTGCATGCAAAGTGTCGAGATGTAAGTTGGTATCAATCATTTTCACTGGGGGGCCTTTTGAATGACATTGTACAAAAGGTCTTTATTTACCGCACACAGCTCTATGCTGACGAAACTATTGAAGAAAATATTATTTATGAGCAATCTTATGTGAAACCCAGTTGGTTTTTTGGTACATTTCTGTGCTGTCCCTCTTTATGCTCCTGATAGCTGAATGAACACCAAGAGGATGATCCATCTTTATCTGGTACGAGAGACGGAAAGGCTGGGTTCTCTCCATTGAACCCTTGTCATCACAAAGGGGCATGTGGTAAAGATTCTGGATGTGGCTGTTTTCTCAACAAACACCATTGTCAGAGAAACTGCCAGTGTGGACCAACTTGTGAGTGATCTTAGTCTCTGACATTCTTATTTCCTGGCCCACTAAAAATGACAGGTGTGATTCGATGGAAAGGTTGTTCTTGCTCGCGCGTACATGGATCTAGGAAGAAATTGTGTTCTACAGATGATTGTCCATGTCGGGCTTCCGGTAGGGAGTGCGATCCTGAAATGTGTAAGGGTTGTGATGCAAGGTGCGAGCTCTTCATCAACTTACCAGCCTCCCTCCTGATGTGATCAATCAAATCATTATCCTTGGTCTCAGAGGTAGGTCCATCGATACTTCTGAGAAGTTATAGAACTTGAGATTACTTGAATTCTTAGGGAGGAAATCCCCGAGGCAGAATTTATGCTTCAATGTCAGTTGCCAGCGCGCACAATTTCCGGTAAGTCTACCATTTTTCTGGATGGACATTATGATCATTGGAGCTTTAACACAGCACCTTTACATTGCTCGAGGTTCCTGGGGTCTCGGAGCTTTCACAACCCAGAAAATACTCCAAAACGAGGCTATTGGGGGTAAGATCTATCAATCCATGTCAACTCCGGGATTTGAAATCAGTGACAGAATATACTGGAGAACTACAACCCCTTGACTCGGAAGCGACGTCCGAGCAAGTCTCACCGTAAGTAATCTGTAAGAATAACCTTACTCCATTTGACTCCGAATCTCTCCAGCATTCCTTATTACACGGGCCTGAACTATAAGTTTGACCTCAATGACAGCTGGATAGTTGATTCAATGTATATGGGTAATGAGATGCGGTATCTTAATCATGAAGGGCCTATGTTGAGCGAAGCCACGAACAAATCGACAAGAGTTGCAAACTGTCATGGAAGAGGTGAAATTGCGGATCAGATGATTATTCCTCTAGTTTACTTATCGAAATATAGTCGTCTATGTCAACAACTGCCATCACATCATGTTTTTTGCTGGTGGGTCATCTTTGGAGTAACCAAGCTGACGCGGACTCTGACTTAGCTAAATCGAGATCGCCGCATTGAAGCAGGATCTGAATTATTTATCAACTACGGTGTTGCTTACTGGACGGAACAGGACGAATGGGCTGGTGCAAAGGAAAAAGTTTACTGGCGTTGAGTGTACAATCGCCTGCTGAGATCGTTCTTTACTGTACTTCAAT
>Ga0153948_1000388_pt1 | contig 23743 bp, 32 predicted proteins | sample TSNJ032MetaG_FD_104696 | JGI IMG/M metagenome (GOLD analysis project Ga0153948, IMG submission 104696) | Attine ant fungus gardens microbial communities from New Jersey, USA - TSNJ032 MetaG | ecosystem: Host-associated > Fungi > Mycelium > Unclassified | place: USA: New Jersey, Wharton State... | reverse complement strand
GTCCATAAGTAATAACTCAAATGATTCAGCGATATTAACTCTCAATAATGTAGGGGTCACGTCTGGAGTGTTAGTCAACACTGCAAGCCCTACGGTTATACTTTCAACTTCCTCAACGCCGTTTGACACAATCAAAAATGTAACAGCTGTATTCTCTGAGCCGGTGACGGGATTCACCTTAGGCGATTTGGATACTTATTCTGTCGGAGCGATCATTGGTACCATGCACTCATTGGCGACTAGCGACAATACTACCTATACCTTTGCCGTTACAATGTCTGGGTCTGGCGTTACGACCTTGACGGTACGAGCTGGATCTGTCGCCAACATCGCAGGAAATGGCAACTTCAGTTCCAATGCACTGGATCTTATACTTAATCCCTTACCAAACCCAGCCTTGCAGAACCTCATTCCCAGCGCGGGAACGCTAACACCTGCCTTTGCTCCCAACACGACCTCATACACGTTAAATGTCGCCAACGATGTGGAGAGCATTTCGTTCATCCCATCGCTTGTAAATATCAACGCAACGGTTGTCGTCAACGGGGCTGCAACGCCCAATGGAACCGCCAGCGCTGCTATCCCATTGGCGGTCGGGAACAACACGGTCACGACAACCGTAACCGCGCAGGATGGGACCACCACGAAGTCTTATACCGTCAACGTTATCCGCGCTCAGTCTGGCAACGCCGATCTTGTGGGTCTCGTTCCAAGCGCGGGAACTTTGGAGCCAGCATTCTCACCCAGCGCCACGGTATATTCGTTGGCTGTACCCAACGGCACATCGTCCTTACAGCTGACACCCACTTCCGCCGATCCGGCAGCCACCATTGCGGTCAATGGAGCAACCGTCACCTCTGGTGGTGCGAGCACTGCACTACCGCTCGGTATCGGTAATACGACTTTGACGGTTGTCATTACGGCGCAAAACGGAACAACTCGCAGCTATACGGTGAATGTCACCAGAGCGGTCTCTGCGGATGCCACGCTTGCCAGCCTCGTTCCCAGTGTGGGATCGCTGGACCCGGCCTTTGACAAGGAGACGCTCAGCTATTCTCTCAATGTTGAAAACACGGTCGAGAGCTTAACCTTCACCCCAACGGTTTACGAACCGGCAGCGCGCGTAACCGTTGCCGGGGGCAGCGTTGCGTCAGGACGTTCAAGCAGTCCCATAGGGCTGGCTATAGGGTCGAACACAGTTTCGATTGTTGTAACCGCGCCGAACGGAGCCAATCGCAGCTACACGGTTGTGGTCAACCGTGCGGCCATGGTTTTCCCCGATCCGACGCTTGATCCCGAAGTGATCGGTTTGTTGAACGCACAGACAAGTGCCGCACGACGCTTTGCGCAGGTTCAAACCCGGAATTTCCAAAACCGGCTTGAGCAGTTGCATGATGAAGGCGACCGGCGGAAGTCCAGCCTCGGCGTGCGACTTGGCGGTCCATCGTCCGCACAGCAACCGGAAGACCTGGCCAATCCCTCTTCGTCAGCATCGTCGACAGGTGTTTCACCTCTCGGCTATGCCCCCGAAAAGCGCGACAGCTTTCCGGGCAAGGCGATTGGCTTGCAAGAGCCGGAGCAGCCTGCACCGACTATTGATCCAGACCTTGGACCATTCGCATTCTGGAGCAGCGGCTTTGTGAACTTCGGCCAGCGCGATAGCGGCAAGCTCGATCTGGACTATACGCTTGTCGGCGTGAGCGGCGGCATCGATTACCGGTTCTCGGAACGCTTCGTGGCGGGCTTCGGTGTTGGTTATGGGCGGGATCGCACAGATATTGGCGACAACGGCACGGAAAGCCGCGCCAATGCTTACAGCGCTGCAGTCTATGGTAGCTTCAAACCGATCGACAATTTCTTTATCGATGCGCTTGTCGGCGGCAGCATTCTGGATTTTGACTCCACCCGGTTCATCACGGCAGACGGCAGCTTGACTGACGGCAAACGGGATGGCCATCAATTGTTCGGATCGCTGACGGCTGCGTACGAATTTCGTCAGGAGACGTGGCTGGTCTCGCCCTATGGCCGGATGGAAATGTCGCGCTCCTGGCTTGATGGTTATTCTGAAGGCGGCGATAGCATCTACCGGCTGACCTATGGTGATCAGACCGTGGACACTGTCACAGGTGTGGTTGGTTTGCGCGCCAATTACGCCATCGACTACACATGGGGGCGTCTGACCCCCGGTGTCCGCGCTGAATATGCCCATGATTTTCAGGGTTCCAGCCGGGCCGCCATGGGATATAGCGCGCTTGGCGGGCTTCCCTATGCACTGGATGTTGAAGGCGAGAGCAACGATAGCGCCAATGTGGGGCTTTCGCTCGATTTCAGCTTTGATAATGCCTGGACCACAGGCGTCGAATATCGAACCGGCTTCGGTGGTTCTGGCGCGCGAGACCACGCGATAGCACTGCGGGTTGGTGCGAAGTTCTAGTTTCGGAAGGCTAGTAAGTTAGTGCGAAGGTTTGAAGAGCGGGGCTTCGGCTCCGCTTTTTTCGTTTGCACCATTTTCTACACCATATCTTCCTCCGAAATCCGATAGGAAGTTTGGCGAGCATTGGAGTAAACTTCTCGTGCTACGTCATAGATAAGCTTCCGAGACGCGTCAAAAGCAGCGAGAAGTGACGATTCCGTCGCGGCGATGGCCCCGTTTTTCTCCAGTGCGGTTTTATCGATTAGAAACGGAACTGAGGTCATTCCATCATAGCCGACAAAGCGTACCCCGACCTCATTTTGATCGAAGCTTCTGCTAGGGTTTGGAAATGAAAGGGACATTATTTTTCGCTTTTCACCCCTCCGCCGTCATCATCCCAACGATCAATAGCCCTTGTCATTGTTCGATGCTTCTTGATGAACAGATTCAATGCAATTCGAAGGCGATCTTCGTCAAAGGTGCCTTCCTGAAAACGGCGCGTGAGATATCGCGCCGCTCCCGTGCGTAAATCTTGGGTATCGCCTGGTAGACGAGCATCCCTGAGAATGCGGGAAATCATGGTAATGTTTCTGGAATTCAAAGCGATGGAAGACATGACGTCCTCCTTTGTTGCGGGCTAGGCGTGTGGAAGCCTGAACAACAGCGCCCGTTTCAATTGCTGTCGTGATGATGACCATGCGCCTTCTATGACGAGAAAGCAAATAAGGCTGCAATGCGACAGCCGTTGGCATCGTTTTTTGAATGTCTCATGTAGCCGCGAAGCTGTGTGCGTGTTTGCGATCGAATCTTGCAAACAACTCCAACGCCAGATCCTCCCGAGGAACTTATACGCGCCTGGCCCGTTTCACCATCACAACCAGGAGGACGGGTATGAAAACGCTGTCTGATATTTTCGAGCATACGTTGCAGGATATTTATTACGCTGAAAACGCGATTACGAAAGCGCTGCCGAAAATTGCCAAGGCCGTTAAAAATGAAAAGCTAAAGGCGGCCGCAGAAGCACATTTAGAGGAAACAAAAGGGCAGATTGTTACCCTGAATGAGGTGTTTAAATTCCTCAAAATGAAGCCGACTGCTGAAAAATGTGACGCTATCGAGGGGCTGATAAAGGAAGCCGACGGCTTGATGGAAGAAGCCAGCGGAACGGCGCTTGACGCAGGACTTTTGGCCGCTTGTCAAGCTGTTGAGCACTACGAAATATCTAGGTATGGCTCGCTGCGGGAATGGGCAAAGGAACTTGGTTATACCGAAGCTCACACTTTGCTGAGTGAGATACTCGACCAGGAAAAAGCCACCAATAACAAGCTCACAAATCTGGCGATCAGCTTAATCAACAAGGCGTAGTCTGTGCTCTGGTCTCAGGGAGACGCGGCTGTAATGCCGCCCTCTCGCCGCCTTGAATACAACCTACTGTCACAATCAAAATACAACCATAGGTAACGCGTAAGTGAAGTGCGTAGAGTCGATTTTTTCTGCTTCAACTCTACGCAAATGCACGCTGCTAAATGTGCGCAATCATCCTCATAGAGAGATTGCGCACTTGAGCGCGCAGCGCATCAAGTTGCGATTTTTTACTTTACGCACTTTACGCATTTTGGGCTCGGCTGAAATACAACCTGCAACCTGACATTGGCTGGTAATCGATCGCATCGTCTCTGCCGTCCATACCACTTTCCGCTTGACACATTCGTTCGAGACTCATTCCATCTTTCTATCGGACGACCAATCCGATTCACGCCGCTACCAACGGCATACCGCAATCAACACGAGGAGCTCACATGGCACGCAGCCGCACACGCGCGCCTTCTTCTACGGCGACCACCCAGATCACCCGCATCAACGGCGCCCGCGTCAAAATCACCACCAAGGCCGGCAAGGTGACGACCAAGCCAGCCTTGCCGCTCGAATGGGAATTACAGGCAGCACAGGTGTCCGCACTTCGCCGACTGCCACAGTACCAGCGCCAGTTCCTGCTGGCGGGGGACATGAACGCCAGCAAGCGGGGGCCAAGAGCTCAGGCTCAGGCAATCGCAACGGGAATGACCAGCGGTGAACCCGACCTCCGCATCTATGGCGAATACGGTCGCCTGCTGCTGATCGAGAACAAGGTCGGTCAGGGAAGACTGTCACCAGCCCAGAAAGACCGCCACGCCGCCCTACAACGGCTTGGTTACGCGGTTCTGGTCATTCGGGCCACGACGACAACAGAAGCCGCTGAACGGGCCGTTACGGCGGTTCTGGGGTGGCTTGCAGAGACGCACACCGCCAAGGCCGCCTAACCAACCAAACCAAAACACGAGGATGACATATGAATTTATCACTTACTGTACCCACACCGAAAAAGCAGATCCCTGACGGGTACTATTGGTCCAAGATGTGCGGAATGGCTTTGCGTAAGCGCACGATAGGTCAGGACGTCCCGCCCGAACGGCATACACTGTCGCCGAGAATATTACTGCGGAATGCTCTGTCTGAAACATCCACAGCACCCGATGACGCGATGGAAGGCAAGAAATTGGCATCAGAGGATGCTACTCGATACGGATCAGCTTTATGGTCTGGCAAAATCAAGGACTATCTGGCATGGCGCGCATCGCAAGGGTTGTCATGGTGGCACGAACAGGAGCGCCTTTACCCAGCAGCATCAAATGACAACATCGCCGCAAGGAAAGCTGCATGAGCAGACATAGGACATTCGACAGCGCCATGTCTGCCCTGCTTGCCTACAAAAACCGACCTGAAGGCGCACCGGTGCCGGTTTCCACGAACTGGGCGATTGTTCCAGCCAATGACAACGAGCCGGAAGTTACTGCGCAGATGCACGCAGAACGGCGCATCCAGATATTGCCGACCGTTGAAGAGATCATGCGTCAGGTTGAGACAGGAGATATCGAGCGCAACGATGCCGGGCAGATAATCCGCATTGGACGCCTGAAATTCAGCGACGGAACGCAAGTTGAGGCAGGGCACAAATACGGCCCCGGTGGTGAGGTGGTATCAACCAAGCAGCAGATGCCGACTGGCGCTATGCTTGGTTGTCAGGAAAAGGAGAGCCGGACACTTGGCGGAGACGAAAACCCTTCTGAACTAGCGGCCAGCAATAATTATTTTCTGAACGCATTCGGGGTTGGTCGTCGTGAACGTATCCCATCTGGGAAGAAAGCCAAACGGACATACCAAACTCACGCGGAAGCCAAGGCAGAGCTAGCCAAGATCTATGCGAATACACCAATTCTTCCACCTGTAACGAAATGTCCGCCTGGCCTTCCGAATGCTGGCAGTAAGATCGCCGACAGTTTTCTAGGCATGAAGAAAACTACGACCGGTGAATCCGGATCGATGGGATGGCAGGATGTTTCGACAGCGCTGGTCGATAGGGAAATATGGGCGCAGGCCATTGAGGCTCTATCGGATAGGGATAGGGCTGTGCTCGATATGGTAGCTCACAAGCGCGCACGAACTCTAACAGATGTTGGCGTGGCCGCTGGTCAGTCCAGACAATACGCGGACAAGCGCAGCGGGGGCAGGAAGGCCATCGCTGCGGCAAACGACAATCTTATGCAGGCAATAAAAAAATATTCTGCATAGGTAGGAATTCTGCATAGTTATGGTTCTTACACATGAAGGGGTCGCGATGGGAACATTGCGGCCCCACTTGTTTCCGGCAACGGACGCTCGGTCATGTTGCAGTTGGGTGCAACCGCTGAACCGGGCGTAACTTTCCAAAATAGCGCCCATACCTCTGCTATCGGCTTGTCCGGTATTATGTCTGGGCCTTTTCAATCCAGCGCCGTTTCTCCTCCGGCTGCTGGTTCGGCGGGTTGAGCCTACACCGTGTGTAACAGCACGGCGAACGTGGCTCCCCGCCGAATGTAATTTACCGGTAACGACTACCTCGGCCCTTCATGAGCATGCATGCAACTAAGGCCACCAGTCCGACGGATGCCCATGCCGATGCTGTGCCGGGGTTTTCGCGTGCGTATTGCACAGCACGTTGACCATGTTCACGTGCGCCTTCGGCCAGCACATTCACAGCGTCTTTCGTGGACGCAAGGGCGTCGTCGGTTGCGCCGGTTAGATTGCCGAGATGATCTGACAGTCGGGACGATAGGCTGCTGATTTCCTTGCGCAGTGCGTCGATCTGTTCGGAAAGCATGCCTTCGGTGGTCTGAGCCATTTCATTCTCCTTTTGAATTGCCAAACCGAAACGGCGAAGAGCAATGAATTGTTCCACCCTTATGCAGGTTTTGAGTAACTACTAAGCGGCCATCTCCCGGCAAGTTGCAGCGCAGAGATCACAAGCGGCCGCGCATTCGTCCATCCCATCCAAGTCTTCGCAGCTCTTGGAACAGGCCTCACATATTTCAGCACAGGCTTTGCACACCGCCTGATGCAAAGGCGTCCTCAAAAGCATGATATGGGCGCACGTCCTACATATCTCAGCGCAGGCGAGCATTGTTCGGAAATGCACGGGCTCAACGTGCTCACCACCTTCCTCAAGACAATGGGTAGACGCCATCCCGAGGCACGTTTGATAACAAGCAAGGCATGCTTCAATGCAGGCTTTCATCTCTGTGCTGTTCATGACGTCTTCTCCCTTTGCTGATTATATGATGTCCATTAATGGTGATGGGCGTGTTCCTCGTTCTGCTTGCGTGTTGCGGCTGCCTTCTTCGCAGAGGCGGAGCGTTCTGCAGCGCTTCTGGAGGCAGCTGCTTCACCGCCCTTCTTCCCGCCCTTATGTGCAGCGGGATTGCCTGTAGATTTGCCGCGACCTGAGCCGCCAGGCTTGTTGCCACCACCATCGTCCTTATTCACAGTAGCCCAAGCACGGCGTTTAGCTTCCTTAGCTGATACGCCTTTCTTTTCGTATCCTTCGGCGATGTGATCTGCTTTGCGTTCTTGCTTATCAGTGTATTTGGATTTGTCACCGCGTGGCATATCTTCCTCCTATTCAGGTTTGGATTTCTGACCAATCGATGTGTCCCTTCAGGGATGCAGAACTAACGCGGGGACATTGAAAAATGTTCCTTGGCATAGGGACGAGAACCCCACATGTCAGCACCTTCTCGGCCTTGGCTGCGGCTATATCGAACCGCACGTTGGCAACGCTTACGTGAGCGGCAATTGACTGCGCATCCTCTGTGCGCCTACTGCATGCAGCAAGAGGACGTCACAGCGGCCACGATATGTGACCACATTGTTGCGCATAAAGGCGATGAGGATCTGTTCTGGGATGCAGATAACCTGCAATCACTTTGCAAGCCCTGCCATGACCGTATCAAGCAGCGTGAAGAGCTCGGGCAGAGCGTCGTTCGGTTTGGACCAGACGGATGGCCGGTCATCTGATCGACCCCGGGGGCATCGAAAAGTCCAGAGGGCTGTCAGCCCCGGACCGGCGGGGAACTCGAACGCGTTATCCCGCAAGTTTTGAAGTTTATTTTTGACAGGTGATATTTATGGGCGCCAGGGGTCCAAGGCCCGAAACGCCCGAAATGCAAGCGCTGAAGGGCAACCCGGGCAAACGAAAGAAAAGGGCGGCTTCTATCCGTCCTTCCGGTGACGTCTACATACCGAATTATCTGGATGACGACGCTCGCGAGTGCTTCGAGATGATCGTTTCGGCGATGCCGCCAGAAACCTACGCTGCCACCGATGCTGGCGGTATTGCAGTTTATGCTGCGGCATGGGCCGATCACAAACGCGCGACCGAAGCGCTTAAGACCGAACCAGCACTCGTTGCTGGTTCGACCGGCAATCTCACCGTGAATCCTTGGTTCAAGATCAAGAACGAAGCAGCTCGCATCATGATGAGCATGGGCGACAGGTTGGGCCTTGATCCGAAGGCGCGTGCGGCTTTGACGCCGCAAAAGGAAAAGCCGAAGAGCAAATTCGCCGGGCTTATCGGCGGGGAGAAGTGATAATCCGTGAGTTTACAGCGGCCTGATTGGGCAAAGCGCGGACAAGGCGTCGACCAAGCAGGGCTGGACCGCGCGGAACAGGTGATCAAGTTCATCGAACTGCTGCGCGTCCCCAGCGGAGAGGGGCAGGGCGGGCCAATGCGGCTTCGTCCTTGGCAAAAGCAGTTCATTCGAGATTTGTATGCGCCGCATGTTGACGGGAACCGGCGCGTTAGGCGCGCGATCCTCTCGGTTGCTCGTAAGAACGGCAAGACAGCGATTATCGCTGCAATCGCATTGGCTCATCTCATTGGCCCGGAATCCATCAAGAATGGCGAAATCTATTCTGCCGCAAATGACCGTGAGCAGGCGGGGCAGGTGTTCAAGTTTCTGCGCCAGCTTATCGATGCCGACGAGGAGCTTTCCCAGGTTCTCGACATTGTGCCTTCAACAAAGACGGTGGTTTGCAAACAAAACGGTTCGTTCTATCGAGCGCTGTCGGCTGATGCTGGCACCAAGCATGGCTTAAACCCGTCTGTCTGGATTTATGACGAACTGGCACAGTCGCGGAATCAGGAACTCTACGAGGTAATGAACACTTCTCAGGGCGCCCGAAAAGAGCCGCTGGGCATTGTGATTTCCACGCAGTCGCCAGATCCTGAGCACCCGCTGTCGAAACTGATCGACGATGGCTTGGTCGCAAATGACGCCACCGTCCTTGTCCATCTCTATTGCGCCGACGACGAAGCGGAAATTATGGACGAGGATGCATGGAAGGCGGCAAACCCGGCACTGGGAGACTTTCGTAGCGTCGAAGACCTGAGCGCGCTGGCTATACAGGCAAGTAGAATGCCGTCAATGGAAGCCAGCTTTCGGAACCTCTATCTGAATCAGCGCGTCGACCAGAATTCGCCGCTTATTCCAAGGTCGGAATGGAAGGCATGCCAGACCGGCGACACGCTGACTGCTGGCGAAGATATCTATCTCGCGCTCGATCTGTCTGGTGTGCATGATCTTACGTCATTGGTCGGCATATCTGCTGCCGTTGGCGTGGAGCGTGTAAAAGCCTGGCACTGGAAGCCATATGACTTCCTGTTCGATCACGCCAAGCGAGATAGGGCGCCATATGATCTCTGGGCAAAGGACGGCTGGCTCGAAACGCCACCCGGTCGTGCGATTGACTATTCCTATGTAGCCAGTCGCATCGCTGAAATCCGCGAGGATTATTCCATTCGCGGCTTGGCGTACGACCGCTGGCGCATCGAACAGCTGCTGGTCGAATTCCAGAGGATAGGTGTGGACGCCTATATCGAAGGCAAGGATAAGCCTTTCGACGGCGCGCTGCGGTTAGTGCCCTGGGGACAGGGCTATCGTGATATGTCGCCGGCTGTAGAAGCGCTTGAGGCGTCTTTTATCCATCGGCGGTTCAAGCACGACGGCAATCCAGTGCTAGCCTTCTGTTTTGCCAATGCAATCGCCGTCTCGGACGCCAGTGGCAATCGCAAACTCGACAAGAGCAAGACACGTTTTCGTATCGATGGTGCGGTCGCGACAGCAATGGCCGCGGGGCTTAAGGCTCGCGAGGTTGAGCCGGAGCAAGTCGAGTCCGTCTACAAGAAACGCGGCATCCGAATGGCCGGCTAATCGGAACAAGGAAAGATATGGGTATTTTAGACCTGTTCCGGTCCAAACCGGAGGCAGCGCCTTCGGTCGCGCCGAAACGAGCTCCGCGAGCTGACTGGCAATATTTCGATGGCTTGGATGATCCAAGGCTGGCCGCCTTTATTGGCGGAGGTGCCGAAACCGCAAGCGGCATGGCGGTGACGCCAAAGGCTGCTCTGTTCAACACGACGGTCTTTCGCTGTGTTGATCTCATCTCAGGCAGCATCGGAATGCTGCCCTTCTACCTGATGCACAAGGACGGGAAGGGGCGACTTCACCCAGCCGATGATCATTCTCTGTTTGATGTTCTTCTTACGCAGCCGAATAACTGGCAGACGGCGTATGAATTCCGTCGGCAGCTGCAGTCACATGCACTGACCTACGGCAATGCTTTCGCTCGTATTGTTCGAAGCGGCAAGCGTGTGGTGGCTTTGCAGCCACTGCACCCGACCAATGTCACCGTCGAGCAGAAAGACGATCTGACCGTCATCTACAAAGTCGTCTTGAAGGGCGGTCGGTATGTTGAGCTGCCTCAGTCGGAGGTATTTCATCTCCGCGATATGACAGACGATGGCGTTGCCGGTCTTTCTCGCGTCCAGCAGGCAAAAGAGGCCATCGGCCTTGCGATGCAGACAGAGAAAGCCGCGGCTCGGCTGTTTAAGAACGGTACGATGGTGGGCGGCGCGCTAACGCACCCCGGCAAACTCGGTGATGACGAGTTTGAAAACCTCGACACCAGCCTGAAAGAAAAGTTCTCCGGTGCGGAAAACGCGCACAAGTGGCTGATCCTTGAAGAAGGCATGAAGGCCGAGCCGTTTTCGCAGACGGCTAGAGACAGCCAGCAGATCGAGACAAGAAACCATCAGATCGAGGAAGTCGCGCGCGCTTTTGGTGTGCCCAGGCCTTTGTTGATGATGGATGACACGTCCTGGGGTAGCGGTATTGAAACTCTTGGCCAGTTTTTCGTTCGTTATGGACTGGCGCCGTGGTTCATCGCTTGGGAGCAGGCGGTTTCGCGATGCCTGCTGACCCGCGAAGAGCGGCGGTCTTATCAGGCTGACTTCGATGAGCGCGAATTGCTTCGTGGTTCGATTAAGGATCAGGCCGAATTCCTCGCGAAAGCCTTGGGTTCGGGTGGTTCGAGACCATGGATGTCCCAGAACGAAGCCCGCGATTATGTGGGCTTGAGCCAGAGCGACGATCCAGACGCGGACAGTCTCAAAAATCCAATGACGCAGCCAGAAACTGGCCGCCCTCCTTCAGGAACACGCAATGAGCCTTAACAGAACGCCGGTTGCAGCCGTTGCGCGACCGAAGTCGTATCAGTGGGATGTGCCTCTCTCCGCCTTAGAGCGGTGGGAGAGCGCTCCACAAGCGGCAGAAGCTGACGATCCGAACACAATTTCGATCTTTGACGTGATCGGAGAGGATTATTGGAGCGGAGGCGGGTTTACGGCCAAGCGAGCCGCTGCCGCTCTTCGATCTATCGGGAAAAATCCAGTTACCGTGAACGTGAATTCGCCAGGCGGCGACATGTTCGAAGGGCTGGCGATTTACAATCTCCTCGCAAGCCATCCCGGCGAAGTCACTGTCAACGTGATGGGGTATGCGGCGTCTGCGGCATCAATCATCGCAATGGCCGGTGACAGGGTGATCATGTCGACCGGTTCGATGATGATGATCCACCGGGCGTGGGGTCTCGCTGTCGGCAACACGCACGATTTCACTGATGCTGCGACGCTGTTTCAGTCCTTCGATAGTTCGATGGCCGATATCTACGCTGCCCGCACAGGACTGGCGCAAGACGAAGTGCTTTCTCTGTTGGATGGCCCGTCAAAGGCGTCGGACGGCACTTGGCTTTCAGCTGATGAGGCCGTCGAAAAGGGCTTTGCGGACGAGAAGGGCGCTGGAACTGGCAAGCCCGACGCAAAGGCTGAACTTCCCGCACATATCGCAGCAATGCGCCGGATTGACCGAGCGCTAGCTGCCGCAGGTGAGACGCGCCGTTCGCGCACTCAACTTCTCCATGAAATTCGAGGCGAGCGCGATGCCGCCGAGAACGCCACGCGCGACGCTGGCAAGACCAGAGCCAAAGACATGATCGGCATCAAGGCCGCACTTGTCAGCACAACCAATATTCTTTCCAAGGGATAACCACATGGAACCCGATGAAATCAAGGCGCTCATTGAAGCGCAGGGCCGCGCATTTGAAGCGTTCAAGGCAGAACACAGCGCAGCTCTCAATGATGTAAAGAAGGGCACGGAAGATGTCGTTCGCACCGAAAAGGTCGAGCGCATCAATGCGACTGTAAGCGACCTTCAGGCTGCCCTAGATGAACAGGCGCAGAAGCTTGCAGCTTTGCAGACTGCTGGTGCATCCAAGCCTGGTGATGCCGTCAAGAATGCCGAATATACCAAGGCATTCGATCGATTCTTCCGCAAGGGCGATGAGGCAAGCATCGACGCATTCATTCAGGCCAACCCACAGGCTGCAATGAGCGTCGCCGTCCCAGAGGATGGTGGCTATACGGCACCAACGGAGTGGGATCGCACCATCACCGACAAGCTGAAGATCGTTTCTCCGATGCGCGGCATCGCAACGGTCATTCAGATTTCTGGCAACGGCTTCTCCAAGCTCTACAACGACCGCGCTACGGCCTCGGGCTGGGTTGGCGAATCCGCTGCGCGTCCTGAAACCCCGGCTGCAAAGTTCGCCGAGGTGAAGTTCAATACCGGCGAAATCTATGCCAATCCCGCTGCAACGCAGCGCTTGCTGGATGATTCCGAAATCAACCTCGAAAACTGGCTTGCTGGTGAAGTCGAGACTGAGTTCGCGTATCAGGAAGGTATTGCGTTCGTCTCCGGCAACGGCACCGACAAGCCGAAGGGCCTGCTGACCTATACGGCGGCGAATTCACATCCTTGGGGCGCGATCCCGACCGTGAATAGCGGCGACGCAGCCGGTCTTACGACCGACGGCCTCATTGACCTTGTTTACGACCTGCCAAGTGAGCGCACTCCGAATGCGCGGTTTACTATGAACCGCAAGACGCAGGGCGCCATCCGTAAACTGAAGGACGGTCAGGATAATTACATCTGGCAGCCGGGTCTGGTTTCTGGCCAGCCTGCAACGATCCTTGGCTTCCCGGTCAGCGAGCTTGCTGCAATGCCGGACATCGCCGCTGACGCCATCCCGGTTGTCTTCGGTGATTTCCAGCGCGGTTATCTCGTGGTTGACCGTATGGGTATCCGCATCCTTCGCGATCCGTACACCAACAAGCCGTTCGTGCAGTTCTACACCACGAAGCGCGTTGGCGGCGGAGTGACCGATCCAACGGCCCTGCGTTACCACAAGATCGCAACGGCACCGACGCCTTAATCTCAATAGTAACGGGGCGCCTTCGGGCGCCCTTCATACAGGAGGCGCTGATGGAAGTGCGTATTGCGAAGGCATTCAAGGCGGTGCCTGAAGGTGAGGTTTATCCGCGCCAGTTTGAGGTTGGCGATACTGTGACCGGTCGCATTGCCGAGGTTGCGCGAACGCTGGGCTGCGTCGCAGATGAGCCCGCCAAAAAGAAGGGCTTCGACCGTGGTGGTGGATCTTGATCGGTTAAAGCGACATCTTCGAATTGAATTCGATGATGAGGATGCAGAGATTGAGGGCTATCTGGCCGCCGCTCAAGGTTCTGCGTTGCGTTATATGAACCGCGACACAGTGCCTGCAGGCGCTGAAGCCGAAGTGGACGCGGCTGTCCTGCTTATTGCGGGAGACCTCTACGAGAACCGCGAGCGACAATCGACTGTTGAAGTGTTCGAGAACCGATCGGCGCGTTGGCTGCTTGATCCGTATAGGTTGTTGAGGGTTTGAAGCTACCGAAGCGGCTTCTTCATGATGAGCGGTCCGTTAGATTGTGGTGCAACATACCTCATGACGACGCGTACCGTCTTTGACTTGATGGTCGTTTCACCGGCGCACTGTTTCAACGCTTCTTGAGCGCTGACTGCGAACTGTTCGCCCGCTCTTCGGACGGGCTGGTATTCAACGGTGACGATTTGCGTCAACTGCCCTTCCGCGTTGTAGGTAACCTCGAACGTCGCAGACGCTCGCTGATAGTCTGTCCCCTCCGGCAGTGTCCAGCACTTGGCGGCCATATCTGCAACCAGTTGCGCGTCATTAGCCGACGCTGGTGCAGATAATATGTTCAGAGCCACGAAGGTCAGTATGAACGTCCTCTTCATTCTTCTCCGCAATGAGTTCGATGAACGGGGGCAAGTAATGACCTTAAATAGTCATTGCGCAGATCAAAAGCCAGCCAAAGGAACGCGCATGCCATGGCTCCACTTCACAGCCACCTACGACTTCATCCCAAAGCCTGCAGTGACCATCCGCTATCCAGCAGGTTACGTCGGGTTAGTGACTACGTCTTGCGCTAACCGCGCAGTTGCCGCTGGCAAGGCCGAGCGACTTCCAACTCCCACGAAAGACGAGGCTGAAGCATGGCGAAGCGCGCAGGTGCCGGCAGCCTGAACTGCCGTTTGACGTTTCAGCGTCGCGAACAAATAAGCGATGAATGGGGCGGTACTCGCGGTGAATGGGTTGACCAGTTCACCGTGCCGGGAAGGCTGGAACCACGTTACGGCAGCAATGTCGAAAGCGTCATGGCCGCGCGAATGCGGTCCATGCAGCCCTATAACCTGACGATCCGTGGCAGCGAACAGGCACGGCAGATAACGGCATCGTGGCGGGCATACGACGCTCGGGCTGGCCTCACAGGCGGCAAACCAAACCGCGTGTTTGGGATCAAGACCGTCGTCAATCCAGACGAGCGCGGGCAATACATCGAGATGCTGGCGATTGAAGGCGAGGAAACCTGATGGCAAAGGGTGCAACCATCCTTGGTCTAACCAAGCTTGATCGAAAGATGAAGCGTATGCCCGATGTTGCTAAGCAGCTTATTCAGGATGCTATGGCGCAAGGAGCAGACGAAATCATCGACATGATGAAACGTCTCGTTCCTGTTGATAATGGCGACTTGCGTGACAGCATTGGCTGGACGTGGGGGAAGAAACCTAAATACGCCCAAGCCATAGCGACAATGAAATCAGCGATGGCTGGTGATCTAACCATCACCATCTATGCCGGTAATTCGAAGGTTCGTTACGCGCATCTCGTCGAGTTCGGTACAGCGCCGCACATTAACGGCGGCATGTTCGCTGGCACGCAGAACCCAGGCGTGAAGGCATCGCCATTTTTCTTCGTTTCCTGGCGAGCCAATCGCAAGAAAGTCAAAAGCCGTATCCGCAGAGCCATCACTAAGGCCGCGAAACAAGTAGCAGCGGGGTAGCGCATGGATCCTGTACTTGAGCTGCAAGGCGCGGTCATTCAACGCCTTCGCAGCAATACTGCCCTCGTCGCCTTGATAGGCCAGCGCAGTTATGACAATCCGCCTACCAATGATCAGGGACAGGTTGCGCCGTCAATATTCCCATATGTCAGCATCGGGCCTTCGAGCACTCAGGCGGAGGACGCCGACTGCATCTATGGACATGACATCATATTCCAGCTGGACGTTTGGTCGCTGGAACTTCCCCAAAAACAAATGCGCGACATCGCGAATGCGGTGCGTCTAGCACTCAGAGACTGGGAGCCAACCCTGTCCAATAACGCCTTGGTGTCGTTTGAACACTGGCGAACTGATTACATCAGGGATGGCAACGTAAACCACGCCTCCATCCGCTTCACGGCCTTTATCGAGCAGCCGTAACCCACCCTAAAAAAACTATTTGCGGCCGCCCTTTGGGTGGCCTTTTTCGTATGGAGGCCATTTTGGCTCAAGCTACTACGATCAAGGGCGGCAAAGTCCGCGTTAAGATCGGCGACGGCGCGTCGCCCATTGTTTACACCGCGCCGTGCGGATTCACGCAGCGGTCAATCACCCTGACCAAAAACCTGAACGAAGTTTCGATTCCGGATTGCGAAAATCCTGACAAGGTCGACTGGATAGGCCGTGATGCCGCATCGCTTTCGATGAGCATTAGCGGTGAAGGCGTTCTGGCTTCTGAATCCGTCGAAGATTGGCTTGATGCAGGCGAAAGCATCGATTCAATCCCTGTGCAGGTGGAAATCGAGTTCCCAGCCACGACCTACATCTATACCGGCAACATGCACGTCGAGAGCCTCGAAATTGGCGCTAACAACGGTGAGCGTGCCACACTGAACGTGTCGATGCAGTCTGATGGCGAAATGGTCCGTACGTCCACGCCTACGGCTCCATAATGAGCAGAGACGCGAAAATTGAACTGACATGGGCGGATGGTGATTACACCTTCCGCCTTGGGTGGGGCGAATTGGAAGCCCTTGAAGAAGCCTGCGACGCTGGTCCGTGGGTCATTCTGGAGCGACTTTTCACAAAGCAGTGCCGTGTCCGCGATATTGCCAACGTCATTCGGCAGGGGCTAATCGGCGGAGGCTTGGAGCCGACTGCGGCAACAAAACTGGTTCGAACCTATGTCGAGAAGCGTCCGCCAATTGAGAACTTGCTATTTGCTACGGTAATCCTTCAAACGGCGGTCCAAGGCGTCGAGGATGAGCCCGTGGGGGAGCAGTCAGCGGCAAGTCCGATGGAGAACAACTCGACAATCTCCCCAACGGAAAAATCAGATTTGCCGCCGTCTACGGAAACGGAGCCGTCCTAGGTTATACCCCGCAAGACGTGCGCAAGATGTCCATGTGGCAGTTCATGGCTGCCGTTGATGGATATGTGAAGGCGAACAGCTCTGAAGATCAAAAGGGCCTCTCCGCGAAAGAGAAAGACGACCTTTGGGCATGGGTGAGTGTGGCGTAGGGATGGTTAGACCTTCCCTATCAACGGTTTTGCCTCATCAAGAAGCTTTCGTAAGTCATCGGTATCGAAATCACTATCACTAAGATGTTTTTTCTCTAAGCACTTTACGACGTGAATAATTCGCCAATTCTGAGAAGCCTTGTGGCTTTTTAAGTCGCTCAACATCGTATTGCACATGAGTTTCTCGGCGCGCAATTCCGCAATTTTCTGCTCTTCCCGTCGCTGATACTCGCCCCAGAAGAAATAGCCGACAAAGGCTAATACGGCGACGCATGCGGCGCCCACTAAGAGTTTCATCCCCACCTCCAAAGCTCGCTCACGCGGGCTTTTTCTTTATCAGGACATTGTTGAGCATGGCAACTGACATCGAGAAGCTGGTTGTCCAGCTTTCGGCTGACTTCAAGTCGTTTGAGAGAAGTTTGGCTCGCGCCAATGATGTTTCCAACCGGCAGTTCAATGCAATTGAACGTCGCGCGCGCCAGATGAACAAGAATCTGGACAGCGTTTTTTCCAAATCGTTTAGCGGACTGACCGCGCCATTGGCAGGTGTAGGAGCTGCTCTTGGCGTCGATCAACTGCGCAAGATGACAGACACGTGGACGGACCTAACGTCTCGTGTGAATCTTGCGACAGGATCGATTGAGAAGGGCACTGAAGTGATGGGGCGTCTGGGCGATATGGCCCGCGTCACTTATTCCGATCTGAGCCAGACAACTGAAAGCTATCTTTCCAACGCGACGGCTCTGAAAGAGCTTGGATATAGCACCGACGAGACGCTGGACTACACCGAAGCGCTGAATAATGCGCTCGTAGTGTCCGGTGCCAAGGGCGATCGCGCTGCCCGCGTTATCGATGCTCTGGCGAAGGCCATGGCGCTCGGCAAGTTGTCTGGGGATAATCTCAATACCGTTATCGCATCGGGCGGTCGTGTAGCCGAAGCTCTCGCGGCAGGCCTAAACACAACGGTCGGCGGTCTGCGCAAACTCGGCGCACAAGGCAAGATCACTGGAAATGATGTTGTTAAGGCGCTTTCAAGCCAAATGGAGACGCTGCGCAAGGAAGCTGAATCCATGCCAGCGACGATCGGTGACGGGTTCACGCTGCTGAACAATGCACTGCTGCAATATGTCGGCAATGCTGATAGCGCCACTGGCGTGTCGCGCAAGATTTCTGACGCACTCGTCATTATCGCAGACAACTTCGACAAAGTTGCTGACAACGGGCTAAGGCTGGCGGCAGTGCTGGCAGGCGCAATACTCGGTCGGTCTGTTGCTGGCATGATTGCCAATCTTGGTCTTGGCATCGCGGCGCTAAATAACTTCCGCAAAGCTCTCGCGGCTGCCCAAACGATGGGCGGTTTAGCGACAGCACTTGGTGGGGTTAGTGCCGCTGCGGGACCAGTAGGACTGATTATTGGCGGGGCGGTTGTCTCGTCATTGATCCTCTACAACAATACGATTGGAGCATCGAGCGAGGGCGCGGATCTATTCGCTGCTCGCCTTAAGAAAGTGGAAGAAGCTGCCAAGTCATCCGGCGACGCTGTCGAGGAGGCGGGCAGACAGAATGATTCATATCGCCAGAATTCTTTGACCAAGGAGGTTGAAGCCTCCAAAAACGAAATGCAGGCTGCGACAGAAGCAGCCGTAAACATGCTCGCTGCATTTGCTCAAGTGTCGTCAATGAGCTTGGTTACTCCTGAGCAATATCAGGAACTGGCGAGACTGCGCGACGGCGTGAAAGAAGGCACTGTTTCGGCAGAAGAGGCCAAGCAGTCTCTTTTCGATATGGCTAATGCTGACTACAACTTTCAGGAAGTTGCCGACGCGATTGGCCCAATTCTTGATAGGTTGGCTCTGGTGGCGAAGGCCGCCAGGGAGGCTGCCGGTGAACTCTCTGCTGTAACTGCTGGCGATGGTTCTTCATCTTTCAGCCGTGGTGGACGTACCCGTGCTCGTCAAGAACTTCTGGAAGAGCGTCGGGTAACGCAGGAGTATGTTGATAACGCCAAAAAGCGCGCATCACTGAGTAAGGCGCAGTACGATCTAGAGACCAAAATTGCTCAGGTCAAAGCGCAAGCCGAAAAGGATGGGCGTAAGCTAACCGACGCGCAGATCAAAGAAATAGCCGCCGCACAAGTTGCTGGCGACAATTCGCGTACGGCCGAAGGCAAAAAGCCAAAACGCGAACGCGCGCCCAAAAAGACGGAAGATGACTATTTCTTCCAGATCACCCAACAAGTCAAAGACCGTACCGCCGCACTGGCCGAAGAAGCCAAGATCACTGGCCTGACCTATGTCGAGCAGGAAAAGCGCCGTACGGCCCTAGAACTTGAGCAGGATGTTCTCTCCAGACTTCGGGAAGAGGCGCGGAAGAAGGGCGATAAGGATTGGGAAAGCATCAAGCTTTCATCTGATCAAGTTGCTAAGATCGATGCCGTTTCCGAAGCGTATGCACGTCAGGCCGACGAACTGCGCAAGGTGCAGGAAGCACAAGGCAATGCCGAACAGGCGGCGAGCGAGTTCTACGACACGGTCAAATCTGGAACAGTCGGCGCGATTATGAATGCGAATAGTCTTCAAGATGCATTGAAGGGCATTCTCAACAAACTTGCTGAAATGGTGCTCAACAGCGCATTCGATAAATTCTTCGGCGGCAATGCAGCAACATCATCCGGCGGTTGGCTTACTGGCATCATGAAAAGCATCGGCTTTGCAGCAGGTGGTTATACCGGCGACGGTGACAAACACCAGCCCGCAGGCGTGGTTCATAAAGGCGAGTACGTCTTTGACAAGGATGCAGTCAAGAAAGCCGGTGGTCCCGCTGCTCTCGACGCAATGCGCCGAGGCCTGAAAGGTTATGCGAACGGCGGTTATGTCGGCAATGCGGTGCCCCGCGCGCCATCCATGCCGATCCTGCGCTCATCTGCTTCATCGCAGCAAGCGCAACAGGGCATCGCTGATGTTCGTGTCTTTGTGGACCGTGATGGCAACTGGCAGGCCGAAGTCGAACGCATCTCTCAGCGCAACATCAAACAGGGACTTACCGCCTTTGACAAAACGGGCGCAATGCGAACGGCACGCGATCTTCGTCAGGTCAATTCAAGGGGGCTAGCAAGGTAATGGCTGAACTTCTTCCAACTGGCCTTCGTTATCAGCCGACATTTCCCGTTTTGAATCGTCCTGTTTCCATGTCTCAGTATGGTGATCGGGCGATATCAGCGATTGAGAATGGCGACCCGTTCTGGACGTGGACCGCGAAGGTCACCGATTTGACGAATGCCAAGAGAAATTTACTCGAGGCGTTCATCGATCGATGCCGGGGCGGTCAGGTTACGGTGCATTACACACCGAAGCATGTTTGCATCCCGCAAGCCTATTGGGGAGATGCGAATAACTCGGCTATAGCTGGAACGGCTTCATTGGGCACGATCAACGGCAACACGCTCACGCTTAACGGCGTGGCAGTCGGATTGAAGCTGATGAATGGCGATTTGGTCGGGTTTACGGTCGGCGACTACAACTTCATCGCCCGCATCGTTGCTGATGCCATAGCAGCCAGCACGAGCGTGCAGGTGAAAATCGAGCCGTTCTTGCCGTCCTACATCACCATCGGCGCGACGGTGAAGTTCAAGAACCCGGTGATGAACATGCGGCTGATGCCGAAGACCTGGGAAATTGGCGATGGCAAGTTTCCCGATGCGTCGTTTCAGTTGATTGAGGTGCCGAAGTAGGCTTGCCTACCGCTGTCGACGAGCGCGAATAGCACGAACCCAGGTGTTGTTGAACATGATGGCCCCGACAACCAATGCGATGTCACCCATGGCTACCATGCCGATAGCTACGCCATGGTCTCCGAACTGCTGATATAACCAGCCCGTTTTTTCTACTGCTTGGGCTGGATTTCCAAGGCGAAGAACACCTTGGAACAAGGCACCAAAACCGACAATCAACATGCAAACACTTCTAATCATGCCGGCCAGATATCAGCTGGGCGCGGTTCAATCCACCCTTTCGATGATTTGGCGGTAACTAATGGCTTTCCCAGCACGTCTACAGCAATTGCTCGACGAGGGCAGGGGCAAGATAGCCTCGGCCGTCAAAGTCGAATTCGGCACCGGCACTTATGGTTTTTTCTCGGGCAAAGGCAGCATCCCTTACGGCGGCCTCACGTACAACGGCAATACGCTGATCGACATCGACGAGCCTATGTATGCGCTCGGCACGGCTGCCCAGCCTGTGACTATGAGATTGCCTGCTGCTGCTGATTTTGGGCTCACACCCGACAAGCTGAAGCTGATTGAGCAGGAAGACTACAAGAACCGTCCTATCACATTTTACGACTTCTATTTCGACCCAGACACGAACGCGTTCCTTCACGCTGAGCCGACCTGGTACGGCTATGTCGATACTATCGACCACCGTGAGGAAGGCGACAATGTTTGGCTGGAAGGCAATATCGAAACCGGTGCGGTCGACAACTTCCGCGAAGGCTATCGTTATGCGTCGCACGAGGATCAGCAGCTTGTTTCGTTAGGCGACATGCTTTTCGAGTACGCAGCGAGGATCAAGAATGAATTCTTCAAAATCAAATTCGGCTAGGATCTCGGGTTGGGATCGGGCGCTGGAAGATATCGCGACGGCGCACGTATCCATCACGCCAGAATGGGGCATCTCGGACTGCCTGATGACGGCGGCAGAGGCGATCGAAGCGGTTATCGGTGAAAACCCGCTCGCCGAGTTCCGGGGCAAATATAAAACCGAGGCCGGGGCCGCTCGCAAGATGCGCGCCAATGGCTGCGAGAACGTCAGGGACGTTTTTGAGAACTACCTCAAGCTTGAACCCGTCAATCGGTTCGCTGCACGTCGTGGCGATGTCGGCGTGATGCTGATCAATGGCGAGTATGTGGCAGGTTTCATCAGCGGCACAGGGTTTGCGGTCAAACAGCCTAAAGGCCTCGCATTCTACCCGGTGACCGAAATCGAGCAGGCCTACAGAGTAGGAGAATGAACCGTGGAAATCATTAAATCGAGATTATTGATTTTGGTTGGCTGTGGTGAAGACGCAAAATTTCTGATCTTCACAAATCCCAATGACTGCGAGCGTGAGTATCTCCGCCTCAAACGCCAGCTGAAATAGCCAGCACCACCACTACAATCAGCGCCTTTGAAGGTCCGCCAGCAGCGGGCCTTTTTTGTTGCGCCTGCATGAGGCCGCCGTATGCCATTTTTAGCGCCTATCTTCACCGCTATCGGCGGCATCGTCTCGAGCGTGGCCGCATGGGCTGCTGCCAGTCCGATTCTCGCCGGTATTGCTCAAACTGCATTCGGCATTGCGCTGAAATACGCGGTCAATGCTCTATTCCCTCCCAAGACGCAGAGCCGCGCTTCCGAACTGGAAACCCAGTACGGCGCGAATATCCCGCGCTCTGTGATTCTCGGCACGTGTGCGACCGAAGGGCATCACATCTACCGAAACAGCTACGGCAGCGGCGGACGGCTCATTCAGGACGTGTTTGTTCTGTCGAGCTTCCGCATCACGTCTGTACCGCGGGTCCGATACAACGGTGAATGGCGCACGCTTATTGCGCAAGACGCTGACGGCTATTGGCTTGTGCCGAACGAAGGCACGAGCGGCGACGATCACGATAACGTCCGCGTCAAGTTCTTCTATGGCACTATGGATCAGCAGGCCGAGCCGACGCTGATCAATAATGCCCGTCCTGCCGGTCGCTGGACTGCGAACCATCGCGGCGCAGGTGTTGCTTATGCCATCGTGTTTTCGGAGCTGCGCAAGAACGGCGATGGCCTGACCTCGCCAGCAAAGCTGCTTTTCGAAGTCGTCGGCGCTCCGCTTTATGACTGGCGCAAAGACACCACGATGGGCGGTGCGGGCGCGCATCGCTGGGATGACCAGAGTACATGGGAATATTCCGATAATCCGGTTGTTCAGATCTACAACTTGGAGCGCGGGTTCTTCAACGGCACGCAGCGCATGGTCGGTAAGGCCGTTCGTGCAAGCCGCTTGCCATTGGCTGAGTATACGCAAGCTGCGAATATCTGCGATGAAGGTATGTCGGACGGTTCGAAGCGGTATCGCGCCCATGCGATTGCCAAGGACGGTCCCGGCGCCAACCACGACGCCAATCTGACGCCGATCCTCGAAGCCATGTGCGGCTCGTGGGTGGAGCGTGTTGACGGTGAGTTCCCGATTGCAGGCGCACCACAGGCCATCGTTGCAACCATCACCGATGCTGACATCAAGCGTGGTGCACCGCTTCGATTCAGCGCGAAACGCAAGCGCACCGAGCTCATCAACACAGTTGCCGCCTCGTATGTCTCGCCAGATGACTTCTATGAAACGAAGGACGCGGCAACCCGCATCGATGCGGGGGCATTGGCTGAAGACCGCGAAACGCTTGCCAGCGCCATTCCATATGCAGCCGTCACCGATGTGCGGCAGGTGGACAGGCTGGCAGACATCGCCATCCGTGGGGCGCGCTATCAGGCATCAGCGGAAATCGTCGTTCATCCTAAATTTCTAGACACAATCAAGGAGGGCCGGTGGGTTCGATGGAATAGCGCAAAATATGGCGACCGCACGTTTCAGGTTCTGACGCGCCAACTTGGCGGAATCAATACCGATGGCGCTCGCGATATCTCTCTGTCGTTGCAGCAGATCAGCAATGGCGTGTTCGACCCGACGGCCTATGAAACCAACCCGCCGAACATCATCGTTATTCCGCCGCCGCAATACTTGGCTGAAGTGCAGAACTTCTTCGCCATTCCAATTGTTGTCGTTGCAGATGGACAGGGCGAACTGCCCGGTGTGCGGCTGATCTGGGACCCGATTGATGATATCTCGGTCGTCAGCGTCGATATCGAATATTGGCCAGCGAATGATCC
>Ga0153948_1000387_pt1 | contig 23780 bp, 25 predicted proteins | sample TSNJ032MetaG_FD_104696 | JGI IMG/M metagenome (GOLD analysis project Ga0153948, IMG submission 104696) | Attine ant fungus gardens microbial communities from New Jersey, USA - TSNJ032 MetaG | ecosystem: Host-associated > Fungi > Mycelium > Unclassified | place: USA: New Jersey, Wharton State... | reverse complement strand
CCATCCAAGAGACGGGATGCAGAAGCGCGCATTTGCTGCTCTGACAATGAAAAAACGGATCGTGAAGAACGACTGGTCGAAGGTGGTGCTGCGGGTGATGATCGATGCTGCGCAGGATGCGGGTGTGGAGTTTGAGCCGATAACGCATGAATACAGTGAATTAATTTTGCCTTCAGTTCTTTCACCTCTGAGTGAGAAAGCAATTGTATCAGCAGCCGCTATACGCTCAGGCATAACTGCAAATCCTTTTACTCGTGCTGAGATCGATATCATTGCCCAGGACTATATCCATTGTTCGGCAAACTGGAACAGCATTGTTTTTGATAGTACCAGAACGCCCTACGGTGGCACCTCCGTGTCGGAGATCCTTAGTTTCGTAAACCGGCCAGATCAAAACTGGCAGAGGACAATCTACAACATGGATGGTAACCAGAAATGAAAGGTATTAAACAACTATTTTTCACCCTATTACTGACACTATCTGGGTGCCATTACAGCGATGCAACAACACCTGAAGCAACGGGTGAAATGCCTTATGGATTATGGGGCTTCGCTTTTTTTACCCCCAAGGATCTGCCTGCTCGAGTGACTTATGTTGGAATCATTGATGATAAAAAGGTGCTCTATTCGTTCAGAAATCTTGATAACACCGAGGATGATTACTCAAGTATAAATCGCTGGGATAAGCGATATATGCGCTTTGCACAGTTTAACAAAGCCCGTCATCCACCAGTCACTATGCTTTTTTGCTGGGACTCTATTATCGATAAAAAAACCTATGAAACACGGATCATCTTTCCAGAGACAGTACGGGAAAAAATGAGCGTATCGACGGGAGTGGATATGTTCGGCGACAAGGCGTGGTACAGCACGATGTTATTTGGCCTGGCGCCAGAAGGGAAGGTCAGAGTCTGGCTACAAAATAGTGGTGGCGGAGACAACTTGCCCGTAGAACCAAAAAAAATTACCACACTTTCCGGCGATAAGCTGGAGGGGTGTAAAGGCATTACCCTCGCCAATTTCGATTACAGCATCCCTGATGGCTACGACCAAAATATAAAAGACTTTATCAAAGGCAAAACCTATCCGTACGGCGAATGGTGAGGTTTAGATGAGTAACGCATTCAACATTGAAGGAATTATAAATGAATTATGGAAAACAGTCTTTACTCATAATGCTGCTTGTTTTATCAGGCTGTCATACTGGCGAACCCGCAAGACCAGAAGAAACTGGTGCCATGCCATATGGAATGTGGGAGTTTTCTTTTTTCACTCCTAAAGCTCTCCCCGCCCGAGTGACCTATGTTGGTATCATCGATGATAAAAAGGTCCTTTATTCCTTCAGAACGCTCGACAGTACTGAGGATAGCTATCTTACAGTCGATAAATGGAATAATAAGGTTGGAAGACATGCACAGTTTAATAAAGCTCGGCATCCTCCTGTTGCGATGCTTTTTTGTTGGGATTCAATCATTGATAAAAAAACCTACGAGACACGAATAACGTTTCAGGCATCGTTGGGAGAGACAATGAACAAGTCTACAGGGACAGACAGGCTAGGGGAAAAAGCATGGTATAACAGCCTCCTGTTTGGCCTGGCGCCTGAAGGGAAGGTTAGAGTCTGGCTACAAAATAGTGGCGGCGGTGACAACTTGCCCGTAGAGCCAAAAAAAATCACCACACTTTCCGGCGATAAGCTGGAGGGGTGTAAAGGTATTACCCTCGCCAATTTCGACTACAGCATCCCTGATGGCTACGACCAAAATATAAAAGACTTTATCAAAGGCAAAATCTATCCCTACGGTGAGTGGTGAGGTTCTGACGAGTTACAGAATAAATATGGACGGAATTAGAAATGAATTATGGAAAACAGTCTTTACTCGCAGTGTTACTTGTTTTATCAGGCTGTCATTCTGATGAGTATGCAACACCGGAAGAAACCGGTGAAATGCCGTATGGACTTTGGGAATTCGCCTTCTTTACGCCGAAAGATCTTCCGGCATTTGTAAACTACGTAGGCATTATTGATGACAAAAAGGTCGTCTACTCTTTCAGAACTCTCGACAGTGTAGATGATAGCTGGGCAACCGTAGGTACATGGAATAATAAAGTAAGACGGCATGCGCAGTTCAATAAAGCCCGCCATCCACCAGTCACAATGCTTTTCTGCTGGGACTCAATCATCGATAAAAAAACGTATGAAACGCGGGTAACCTTCCCAGAGTCCCTTGGAGACCAAATGAGTGTTTCAACCGGATTAGATCATTATGGTGATAAGGCGTGGAATAACACTCTGCTCTTTGGGCTTGCTCCTGGAGGCAAGGTGAGAATCTGGCTTCAAAATTCTTCAGGAGGTAATGGGAGCATACCTGTGGAGCCGAAAAGAATAACAACTGTGTATGGGGATAAACTGGAGGGATGTAAGGGGATAAGCAACCTTGATATGTCTTATGAAATCCCTGATGGCTACGACCAAAATATAAAAGACTTTATCAAAGGCAAAACCTATCCGTACGGCGAATGGTGAGATTCAGGCAAGTAACAGATTAAGCATGGAAGGAATTAGAAATGAATTATGGAAAACGGTCTTTGCTCACAATGCTGCTTGTTTTATCAGGCTGTCATACTGGCGAACCCGCATTGCCAGAAGATACTGGTTCAATGCCATATGGGATGTGGGGGTTTGTTTTTTTCACTCCTAAGGAACTCCCCGCTTTCGTCAATTATGTTGGCATTATCGACGAAAAGAACATCCTCTATTCATTCAGGAATCTGGATAGTACAGATGAGGATGACTCAAGCGTTTCTACGTGGGATAAGCAGTACATGCGTTTTGCAACGTTTAACAAAGCACGACATCCCCCTGTAAATATACTATTTTGCTGGGATTCAATTATTGATAAACAAACCTATGAAACGAGAATCACTTTTCCGGGTTCTGTGCGGACGCGAATGAGTTTGCCCACAGGGGTAGATATGTTCGGAGAAAAGGCATGGTACAGCACGATGTTGTTTGGCCTGGCGCCTGGGGGAAAGGTCCGAGTCTGGCTTCAAAATAGTGGCGGTGGTGACAACCTCCCTGTGGAACCTGTAAAAATATCCACGCTCTCAGGTGGAAAACTCGAAGGCTGTAAGGGGATAAGCAACCTTGAAACGTCTTATGAAATTCCTGATGGCTACGACCAAAATATAAAAGACTTTATCAAAGGCAAAACCTATCCGTACGGCGAATGGTGAAGCGGGTGGCGGCGGCCACCCTGCTTACTTCTTCAACGGATACAAAAATATTGCCCCACTTTGCCCCACCACCAGTTGCTGATTGCCGACAAACAGCGGCTGCATCCAGATATCAATGTGCAGCAGCATATCCACCAGACCATCAATCATCAGCCCTTTTTGCGCGGTGCTGTAGTAGATGGGGGTGTAGGCGAAAAACTGTCTGCCGTTCTGTTCATTAATGCCGGTGAACTTTCCTTTGAGCACGAAGCGGTTGTCGTTCGGGCTGGTGATGGTCGTTAAAATCGAACCATTCACCGTCTGCATGTGCGAATCGTAAATCTCTTTTCGCATCGACATCAAATCGTAAAACCCCAACTGCAAAAAACCCTCGACGTTAGACTGCGGGACGTTTGCGGTTTGCATGACTCGCAGCCCCGCAAAAGCGAGCGCCACAAGCAGAAAGCAGGACAGGGCCAGTTTCCAGTTAAGCGCAGGTTTCCATCTCACTGATTTTTCTCCTCGTCTCACGCAGTATCAGGTTGTTCAGTTGGGTCGGGTCGATGCGCCAGTGATAGATGGCCATCACCAGCTGTTTTTTGTCGCAGCGGCTATTCAACGCAAAGGTGTAGTTCAGCGTTTGATCGATACTCTGGTAATAGACCGTCATGGTCATGGACTGGGTTTTGATCTGCTGGTTAATGGTATACAGCGTGTCTTTGATTTTGCTGTAAAAATCTTCTTTGCTCATCTCCAGGCGGTTGGACTCGGACAGCTCGTAAATATGAATGTTGCTGTAAACCGCGACTTCCTGCTCTGCCGCGACGATTTTTGGTCCCTGATTACCCGCATAGTGCCAGCCAAAGATCGCGCCAATCATGACGGTGACCAGCAGGGCCGCCAGGGTGATGAGCGGATGCTGAAACCGGGGTTTGACCGGTACAATAACGGGGCGTTCAGCGGGAACCGCGATCTCAATGGAGGGCGTTTCCATCACCTTAACGGGTTCAGAAACGATGTCCGGCTCGTCGGCTGCGTTGTGCTCAACGGTTGGGCTGAGCGTGGGCAACACAAAGCCATCGATCTCCGTGTCCGGCAGATCAATCTCTTCGCTCTCTTTCTCAACGAAACGGCACCACGCCTGCTCAAGCAAATACCCCTTTTTGGGGATTGTTTTGATAATTTTTTGTTGTTTGCCGTCGTCTTCTAAAGCGGAGCGTAAAGCATGGATGGCATTAGGCAGACTATTATTACCAATAACCCGACGTTCCCAGACCAGCGTCGTCAATTCTTCGCGAGTGAGAATTTTTCCTGCATTTTCAAGAAGTACATCTAATAGTTTTAATTGATATTCCCCCAGGCGTTTTCTTTCGCCCGTGACCATGCTTATGAGAGAGCCGGAGGGTAGATCAACTAACCAGTTATTAACGGTGGAATATTTTTTTCTCATGGCGACAGGTGACAAAAAGCCACTCCTGAATCAATTATTCATCTCCGCACCGAGCGAAAAAGTCGCGCAATGCTTAATGTAAATTAATCATTAATTCCGTTTAAAATTCATTTGAGAATTGCCGCGTGCCTGCGGAGATTATGCAAAAACGAGCGGTTTTACGACGTAAACAGGGATTTCGCTCTGCGGAACGGCATGTGTTTGCCGGTCATTTTCCGCCTTTTCCAGTATGAGATTAGGAAGTTTCTCTTCCTTGACACATTTTTACGCGATAAAACTGTGATGTGCAACAAATTATTAAGTTAATTCTCTAAACAACCATTAATGAGAATCGTTAAACGTTAATAGTGATCTGTGGATGTTTTTTATATTAATAGATTGTTCTTTTATGTGAATTTGGTGTTTTATTTTTTCCCGCCGATAAAATATTGTTACATTTGGATAAATGAATACATTAAATATTTTTAAGTTGCGTTTAAGTTAGGGAGAGAGTGTGTCGCATTGGTTTTTAATTTATCTTTCGCAATTTATGCGGTTATTACTCAGACCAGGCTTTTTCTTATAGACGTAATTTTTAATTTTTTTTCATCGCCGATTTAATTCTCCCTTTCAGTGTGTCGTTTTACTTGAGTACCAGAGAGAAGAGCCTGACAGACAGGTTCACAAGGAGATTACTAACATGGCACTTTCTATTTTCACTAACGCGTCTTCCATGGCTTCTACTAACGCACTGAATAAATCCAACAGCATGCTGTCTACTGCAATGGAACGTCTGGGTACCGGTAAACGTATCAACTCCGCAGCGGACGATGCAGCTGGCCTGCAAATCGCAACCCGCCTGCAGGGTCAGAGCAATGGTATGGCTGTTGCACAGCGCAACATCTCTGACGCGACTGCGCTGCTGCAGACCGCAGAAGGTGCTTTTGATGAAGTGAGCAACATCATGTACCGCATGAAAGACCTCGCAACACAGGCAGCGAACGACACGAACGGTACTGAAGATCGCGCTGCGCTGCAGTCTGAAATGGACGAACTGAACGCTGAACTGACCAACATTATGGACAACACCAAATACGCAGGCGAAAACCTGTTCGGTGCGAGCGGTAAATTCGCTTCTGCAATGAACTTCCAGATCGGTGCATCTGAAGGCGAGAAACTGACTGTAAACGTGAGCACAGAACTGACCACCGTGACAGGTTCCGGCGGTATGGGCGCACTGACTGCTTCTGGCGCGCTGACCACTGTTTCTGGCGCTCAGGCGATGATCACAAGCGTTGAAGGCGCTATCTCTGAAGTAGGTACCCTGCGTTCTAAACTGGGTGCAAACATCAACCGTTTGGGCCACACCGCGGCTAACCTGGCGAACATGAAAGACAACACCGACCTGGCGCTGGGTAACATCCGTGATGCTGACTTCGCGTCTGAAGCCTCCAGCATGACCCGTAACCAGATGCTGGCCCAAACCAGCATGTCCATGCTGAAGCAGTCCAACAGCATGTCCGGAATGGTGATGTCCCTGCTGGGCTAATCCCAATCCGTTCGATGAAAACACCGCTGTAAGGCGGTGTTTTTGTTTGCGGCCTTTCCCCTTCCTGTCTTTTCCCATTCGGGGAAAGTTGCCTTCCCGGTAAGTCGTAACTAACTGAATTAACTAAATTTAAAAACTGGCACGATGGTTGCATTAACTGAGCATGGTTTAGCAACAGGTGCGAATGGAGACAACTACTATGGCAGATTTCAGCAGCATAGATCCGACGACGCTGGCGCAGTCGCTGGCGTCCTACGACATTATGTCGATCCAGAATCAGCTGAAGACCAAAACAGCCACGATGACGTCGCAGAAAAAAGCGCTGGACGCGCTTCGCACCGCATTAACCGATTTTCGCAGCGCCATTAAAGGGCTGAACAGCACCAATGACGGGATGTTGCAAAACAGCGCCACCGTCAACCGCGAAGGGATTGCGACCGTCACGGCCAACTCTTCGGCGCAGAAGGGCACATACAACATCGAAGTCGATCAACTGGCGTCCGCCCATCAGATCGGTTTCGGCGATCTGACGGATGATGCCATCAAAGATGCCACCGGCATGATGGAGATCACCCTCGGCGAAGGGGCGGATGCGAAAACCATCAACGTTGATATGGACAGTATCAACAGCCTGAGCGATCTCACCAAAGCCATTAACGGCGATGAAAATAACCCCGGCGTCACCGCTTCGCTGATCCGCACCGACGGCAAAGTGACGCTGATGCTGAGCAGCGACGAAAGCGGCGCAGCCAATAAGGTAACCGTCGGCGGGACGGCAGGTTTTGACTCGGCGAACGCCAAAGAGATCTCGAAAGCGCAAGACGCCAAATTCCGCATGGGCGAAATGGAATTTTCCAACAGCAGCAACACGCTGGATAAGCTCATCGACGGCGTGACCATCGAACTGACGTCGAAGACCGAAGCCGACAAGCCACTGACCATCACCATCGGCACAGATACAGCGGCCACCAAAGAGCAGTTGCAGACCTTCATTACCTCATACAACACCCTGCAGGACACGCTGCAAAAGCTGACCAAAAGCGGCAGCGGCGACGGTGAAGAGCGCGGCGCGTTTGCGGGCGATGCCACCATGGCCTCCCTCGATCGCGAGCTGAACGACGTGCTGCGCACCCAGTTTGGCGGCAAGCGGATGTCCGATTTCGGCATCACAGCGGATAAAGACGGCAAGCTGGAGATCGACAGCAAAAAGCTCGACGCCGCGCTGACCGCCGATCCGCAGGCACTGACGGGCCTGTTCAACGGCAAAGACGGGCTGATCGCGGCGGTGGATAAATCCCTCGACCGTTACCTCAATTCGACCACCGGCCTGCTGAAAGGTCGCCAGGAAGTGCTCGACCGCCAGCAGAGCGATATCGACACCAAAACCGAAGCCATGAATTCGCGTTATGACTCCTCGTATAACCGCTATCTGAAGCAATTTACTCAGTTGCAGCAGGCCATGGCCCAGATGGAAAACACCAAGAGTATGTTTGGTTTAGAGTAAGGAAAACAGAGCTTTTATGTACGGGAACGAACAGCAGGGCTTCGGCCATTACCAGCAGTCCGACTTAGCAATTCAGGCGGCGGCAGCGAATCCGCATCAACTGGTTTTGATGCTGTTTAACGGCCTGATGGATGAACTGGTGCGGGCAAAAAGCCACATCGCGGCGCGTCGCTATGACCGTAAGGTCCAGAGCATTAACAAATGCATCGACATCCTTAATGCCCTGACCAGCTCGCTGGATTTCGACAAAGGGGGCGAGCTGGCGCTGAGCCTGGCGAACCTCTATGACTACTGCGTTTATCGTCTGTATGACGCCAGCCATAAGCTCTCCGTTGAGCACGTTGAAGAGGTGGAAGTGATCCTCCGCAACCTGCAGGACGGCTGGGAAAAAATGGGGCAGCAGAATGGATGATCTACAGGTTATGCGTTTTCTGGCGCGTTCCCTGGAGCAGGCGGCCAGTCAGCACGACTGGCCGAAAATGCAGGAGGTCGACGCGCAGATCGCCGGGCTGTTGATCTCCCTGCAAGGGCAGACGCTGACAGCGGAAAAACGTGAGGCGCTGACGGCACTGCGCACGGTGCATCAGCAGGTGAGCCAGTACAGCCAGCAGCAAAGCGATGAGCTGGAGCAGCAGATGGCCCGCGCGCGTCGCAACCGTGAAGGCGCAAGCGCCTACGCGCAGTTTGCCGATGTGGGAGAGAGAGGCTGATGAATCTGCTGCTCACGCCACTGACGTTAACGCCTGCCACCCCGGAGCCGGGAGCCATTGCCCCGGCGCTGCCCGCGACGGAAACAGCGTCGGCGACGCTGCCGGGTACGCCTGTCGGCGAGCCCGCGCCTGCGGCGTTCAACGACGCGCTGCTCAATATCATCAATAACCTGCTGGGCGGGGAGAAAACGCGCGACACCACCATGGTGCTGGCGGGGCTTAAGACGGATGACGAAGACGACGACGCGACGACGGACACCGCCGACCGCGCACAACCGGCGCCGGATACGCTAACGCCGCCGCAGTCGCTGCTGGACACCTTGCTGATGGCAAGCCAGATGCCGGTCAAAACGCTGAATGCCGCCCCGGCCGCACCGCAAAGTGGCGAAGCGCTAAAAATGCAGACACTGTCGGCGGGGCTTATGCCGCAGGCCCACGCGTCACAACCGACGCCTGTGCCCGCACCATTACCTGTGGCGCAGGCAGAGGCAGTCGAGCATACCAAACCGCTCGCCGCCGAGGTGGTGAAAACTCTGGCTGACGTGCTGCCTGCCGCAGGGCAACCGGTCGCCAGCGGGCAGACATTCTCGACGGCGATGGAGAAGCAAACCGTGCATTTGCCGCCGGTCAAACTGGACGCAGACGAAACCAAATGGGCGCAGCAGTTGCACAGCGCGCTTAACGATCGGCTGCAGATCCAGGTCAAAAACCAGGTGCAGCACGCCACCATCCGTCTCGATCCCCCAGAGATGGGCAAAGTGGATATCTCGCTGCAGATCGAAAATGGTCGGATGCAGGTACACATCAGCGCCAGCAACAGCGAGACGGTGCGCGCGCTCCAGCAGATCAGCAATGAACTGCGCCAGAGCCTGACAGAACAAAACGTTGTCCAGGTGAATGTGCAGGTATCTACCCAGTCCGGACAGCAGCAAGGACGCGGACAGCAACTGCCATCCCAGGCAGACAGGCCTGAAGCAGGGGCAGAGATAGCCGCAGAGGACGCACACTCCACTGACGGTACAGACGATTCAGTATTACTTACGGTTTAACTTATGACTTTGAAGACTTTTTCTTTAGGGCTGGTGATTGCCCTGATAGCAGCCACTTTTGCCGCCGTACTGACCGTCATGGGCACGCATTTGCTCAGCCAGGACGAGCATAAACGCTCCATCATTTCTGATTTCTTCAGCTCGTCGAAAGAGAGCGTGGTGGAGTTTGTCGAAATCAAAAACGTGGTCGTGACCTTAAAAAGCCCCGGCGATTCCGAGCGCTATCTGCTGCTGGAGCTGGCCCTGACCACTGATTCCGCCGCCGACACCAGCCGCGCGGAGGAGATGTCCCCGGCCATTCGCGGCGCGACGGTCAATGCCCTCTCGGCGATGGACTACGACGCGGTGCGTGAAATGAGCGTGGAAGCCCTGCGCGATAAGCTGATGAATGCCTACACGGCCCGCTTTGAGAGCCTCAATACGCGTATGCCGTTTAAAGACGTCATCATCAGCAAAATGGTTTTCCAGTAAGAAACGGTAGTCGACTGACATGATGGATTTTATTGCGGATGACGCGCTGACCCCGGCTGATGAAGCGAAGTACATCAACGCGTACTTACCGCTTGTGCACCGGGTGGTGAAGCAGCTCTCCTGGCAAACCAGCAGCGTAATGGACAAAGAGGACATGGAGCAGATCGCCCTAATGGGTCTGCTGACCTCCCTGCGTCGCTACGGCCACCCCGATGAGCAGTTTGGCGCTTACGCGGCTGCGCGCGTGCGTGGCGCGGTGCTGGATGAGCTGCGCGAGCTGGACTGGCGTCCGCGTCGGCTTCGACAGAAGAGCCACAAAATCAACGATGCGATCCGCGACATCACGCGCAAGCTGGGGCGCACGCCGACGTTTGAGGATCTCAGCGAGCATCTCTCCATCACCGCTGACGAATACCACGAGTATTTACTGCTGGATTGCGCCAGGACGCTGGAAAGTCTCGATGAATTATTAGGTGAGGATGCGCTGCACGGCACCCTCAACACCCGCTCGCTGGAGGACGAAATGGTCACCAGCGGCACGTTAAAGGCTGCGCTGGCGAGCCTTGATGAGCGTGAACAACTGATTCTGACGCTCTATTACCAGCAGGAAATGAGTCTGAAAGAAATCGCGCTGGTTCTCGATCTGACCGAGGCGCGCGTCTGCCAGCTTAATAAAAAGATCGCTCAAAAGATCCAGTGTTTTTTCCAGAAGTGAAAGGTATATGCAAAAGTTTCTCGGTATTTTCATTATTTTTGCCTGCGTTGTCGGCGGGTTTCTGATGTCCGGCGGCCGTCTCGCCTCGTTCTGGCAGCCCGGTGAAATCATCATCATTTTAGGGGCCGGTCTGGGGGCGATGGTGCTCGCGAATCCGCGTCCGGTTCTGGCGGAAATGTATCGTCAGTTTCGCGGCATTATGCGCAAAAACGAGTACACGGATGAGTATCAACGCCAGCTGCTGATGCTGCTGTTTGAACTGCTGGAGCTGGTGCAGGACGGTGGTCTGAAGGTGCTGGATGCACACATCGAAGTGCCGGAAAGCAGCCCGCTGTTCCAGAAATATCCGCTGATCCTGCAGAACAAAGCGCTGATCACCTTTATCTCTGACAACTTCCGCCTGATGGCGATGGGCAAGATTAACGAGCACGAGCTGGAAGGGATTCTGGAGCAGGAGCTGGTGGCGATGGAAGAGAACCTGCTGCAGCCGTCCCGCTCGCTGCAACGTACCGCAGAAGCGATGCCGGGCTTCGGTATCTGTGCGGCGGTACTGGGGATCATTATCACCATGCAATCCATCGACGGCTCCATTGCGGTGATCGGCGTGAAAGTGGCGGCGGCGCTGGTCGGGACCTTCCTCGGCGTTTTCTTCTGCTACTGCCTGATGGACCCGGTGGCGAACGCCATGGAGCAGAACACCAAAAAACAGCTCGCGGTGATCGAGTGCGTGCGTACCGTGCTGGTGAATCACGTGGCGGGCAAGCCCACGCTGCTGGCGGTGGATGCCGGACGTAAAATGCTGCCGCTCGATTCGAAACCGACCTTCGCCACGCTCGACGGCTGGGTGAACCAGATGACGGGTGAATCCTGATGCGCGGCACACGCGGAAAAGAACATACCACCATCATCAAACGCTCCTCACGCAAAAGCCACGACACCTTTCATGGCGGGGCGTGGAAGGTGGCCTTCGCCGACTTTACCCTCGCGATGATGGCGCTGTTTATGGTGCTGTGGATCATGGGCTCGGTGACGGAAGAGGAGCGTAAAGAGATCGTCTCTCAGCTCAACGGCGAGTCGATTTTTGAAGGCAACTCCCTGACGCCAATCACCCAGCCGCACGGCAGCGGCGGTAAAATTGCGGTCACGGAAAAACGCGATCGCGAAGCGAAAAAATCATCCGCAGAAAAACCGATGACTATTCAGGCTGGATTGAAAGGCGAAAGTCTGGAGGACGTGAATAAGCGTTCCCAAAGGGAGATCGAAGATCTGGCGCGAATCATCATGAAGATCACTTCGGCCTACGATGCCCAGTCGAACCTGAAAATGGAGATCGTCCCGCAGGGGCTGCGGATCCTGATCACCGACGATCAGAAGCGCGAGATGTTCCAGCGCAGCAGCGCGATCCTGACGCCGTTCTTTACTCGTCTGCTGACGGAGTTCTCCCCGGCGCTCAACAAGATCGACAACAAAATCATTATCACCGGCCACACGGACGCTACCCGTTTCCGCGACCAGGATCTCTACAACAACTGGAACCTGTCCGGCGAGCGAGCCATGCAGGCGCGTAAAGTCCTGACCAGAGCCGGGTTAGCGCCAGGGAAAATTTTGCAGGTGAGTGGAATGGCCGATCAGATGCTGCTCGACCCGGAAAATCCGCTCAGTTCCTCGAACCGCCGCATTGAAATCATGGTGCTGACCCACTCGGCGAGCGAGTCCCTTTACCAGTTCTTTGGTCAGCACGGCGAGAAAGTGATCAAGCCGATCATTGATAAACTCTCGCAGAAACAATAGACGATTGAGTGATGTTGACCTTTATCCCTTTCCCGATCCTGCGCTGTATGGCGCTGGCTGCCGCGCTGATGGTGGCCGGGACTGTTCATGCCGACGCCGCGCCGCGTCGTGAGACGGTCTCCGAAGAAGAGGCCGCCGCCAAAACGCGGATGCGCAATCGCGCGGCGCTGCTGAAAAAAGCCCGCACCCGCATCGCCGTGGTGCCGGTGACGCCGGAGCAAAAGCGCAAGCTGAGCGAGGCGAAACGCCTTGAGCGGGTACAAAACCGCGAACAGCTGGCGATGCATAAACGCTGGCAGCCTGGAAAGCTCTCTACGGACATGATCTGGGAGCCGCTCCCCGGCGAGAAGATGAGCCCGCGCCTGCAGGCGTCGCTGAAAAAAGTGATTCATTTGCTGCAAGAGCAGATTGGCAAACCCTACGTCTGGGGCGGCCAGACGCCGGAGCAGGGCTTTGATTGCAGCGGCCTGGTGTTCTACGCGTTCACGCCGGTGCTGAGCCGCAATCTGCCGCGCACCGCCAACGGTATGTATCAGGACCGCACGCTGCGCCAGATAAAACAGGACAAATTGCGACGCGGCGATCTGGTGTTCTTCAATATCAACCAGCGCCCCGGCGCGGATCACGTCGGCGTCTATCTCGGGGACGGCAAATTTATCGAAGCCCCGCGCACCGGCCTGAATATTCGCATCAGCCAGCTTTCCGATAACTTCTGGCAGGACCACTATCTCGGTGCCCGCCGCATTTTAACTGACGAGGCTGTGCTCTGACGCGGCCCCCTTTTTCAGAACGATTGAGACATTTTCCATGACCCAGACTTGCAAAAAATTCGCCATCGACGACGGTTCCACTAACGTCAAAATCAGCTGGATTGAAAACGGCACCCTGAAGACCGTGGTCTCGCCGAACTCCTTCCGCAAAGACTGGAAGAGCGCGGCGCTGCTGCGCGGCCAGGCGGTGCACAACTACACTATCGGCACCACCAAATACACCTACGATGCCACGTCCGATAAGGCGCTCTCCACTACCCATATCGACTATCAGTACGACGATTTAAATCTGCTGGCGGTGCATCACGCCCTGCTTCAGACCGGGGTAACGCCGTGCGACGTAGAGGTGATTGTGACCTTACCGATCACCCAGTTCTACAAGCCGGACGACTGCCAGCGTAACGAAGAGCGTATCGAAGCGAAGCGCCAGAATCTGATGCGCGATATCTCCCTGAACAAAGGCGAGCTGTTCCGCATCGTGGATGTGCAGGTGATGCCGGAGAGCCTGCCTGCGGCGCTGTCTCATCTGCTCAACTCGAACGTTAATGAATTTACCAAATCGCTGGTGATCGACTGCGGCGGCACCACCCTGGATATGGGCGTGGTGATTGGCGAATTCGACGATGTGTCGGCCATCTACGGCAACAACGAAATCGGCGTGGCGATGGTGACGGACGCGACGCGCAAACTGCTGGCCGCTGCCGACAGCGACTCCAGCTATCTGGTGGCGAATGAGCTGATCAAGCGCCGCCACGATCTTAACTTTGTAAAAAGCGTGATTAACGACGAATCGCGCATCGACGACATCCTCGAAAAGATTGAGATTAAAATTCAGGAGTTGGGCGATCAGGTCGCTTACGAAGCGAAAAAATTCGCCAAAAACCCGAACCGCGTTTACCTGGTCGGCGGCGGTGCGCACCTGATCGAAGGGGCGATTCGCGACGTCTACGCGACCCTCGGCGATCGCGTGGTGAGCATTGAAAATCCGCAGAGCGCCCTGTCGCGCGAAATCTGCCTGTACCACTCTGACGCCGGTGCGCAGACGGTCGAGGAGCCGTTAATGGCCGAGGTGGGTGACGATGCGTAAGGGACAGATTCGCCGCGTCAATCTGTCCCTGCACCTGACGCCAGACCAGTCGCGCGCGGATCTGCGCGCGATGCAGCAGCTGCAAAAGTGGCATCAGTCCATGGACAAGTCTGCCAGTATTGACGACACGAATATGGAGATCCGCGCGTTCCACCGTGACGTCTACCTGGCGGGCCTGCAGCTGCACCTGATGGACCCGTCCCTGTGCCACCATGTGGCGGAATCGCTGGGGCGGGAAACGCTAACGCTCGCGCAGCTGCTGGGGGAATTGACGCCGCAGGAGTCTGTGCCGGAAAAAGCGGTTGATACTTCCGCAGAACAGCTGGCGCAGTTGCAGATGATTCGTGACGAAGTTGCAGCCCTGAAGCCGCTGCTGGAGCAGCAGAAGCTGGCGTTACAGCAGTTACGAATGGCCGGGAAAACGGCGGCGGAACCTGAGCGTGCGGCGAGTGGCAAAGAGGAGCTGGATTTGAGTCAGGTGGATGCGCCGACGGAGAAGATGAAGAAGGTGCGGCAGAAGGGCATTTTCTAGCGGCTGGTGCCAGCTATCCTGACCCTCTCTCTGTGTGAGAGGGCCGGGATGAGAGGACTAAACACGCAGCGATCAGGTAATGACCATCGGCCAGTCAGGCGGGGTATGGCTCATCGCTTCGATCATCACCTCTTTCATGTTGCCCCAGATCGTCGCCACGTCCACCATGGTGATACCCAGTAATCCCGTCGCGAACCAGCATGCAGCGCCCACGCCCAGTAAGGTGCTAATCACCGCCAGCCCCGCAAGGTCAGATTTACGAAATTGAATGTTCAGCGTGCTGGCTAAAAACATCAAAACTGCACTCAACAACGGCCAGCGCAGTAAAACCATGCTGGTGGTAATGGTCGCCATAAAACCAAATCCTCGGAAAGCGTGTGAACAACAATGAAACAGTGTTTCGCGTTACAGAATATGTGTGAACTATATCACATTTGTTCTTTTATTCGCCAGTCTCGTTGCGGCAAAAATGTGCGCTTTTTAACCCTTCTCAGGAAAAGAAGGGGGACGCAAAATATATCTTTGCAGACTAATCGTGATTTCATGTACGTCTTTATAACGAATTCATTGAGATACAAAAGTCTCTACAGCCAGGAGGGGTCTGTACAATATTTACAGTATTAGACCTATGGCTTATGCTTGAACGGACAATAAAATATACACAATTAATAATTCAGGTTACTGAATTCATTGCTTTTTATTCTCTGGTGTCACTTATTATTCACACACACATGCAATTTTTCACATATTTATGCGTTGCCTGGAATAAAAGCTCTCAATGAGATTATTCGAATCCTGAGTTATTCGTTGCGCCTGTTTTCTCTGTTTCAACGACCTGCGAATAAACATGATGAAAGAGACATGCCGCGAAATTGTTAACGACAGCATGCAGGCTTTGCATGCTTTAGCAAAATTGATGCCGCTGTTAACGTCCCAGTGTTCGCTGACTGAGATGCTGGAAACGATCAACCGCTCGCTGGGTTCGGCGCTGGCGTGGGTGAGTGTGGATGATGATAGCGGCTTGCCGCGCGTGGTTTGCGCGGGTGATGTCACCTGCCACTCTTTTGAAGTGACCGATTTTCTTGCCAGCACGCTGATGAAGCGTCATCACCGCTCGTGGCGCGCGATTTACTGGAAAGAAAATATTGGCCGCTCGCTTTTTAACGCCCAGCATCCGGGTTATGTGCAATTACAAAGCGGCGTGTTATGTAAACTCTCTTCCCGGGATGGCAGTTGCAACGGCTATTTCTTCCTGGGGTTTTCGCAACGATTGTGTGCATTACCGACGCTGAAAAATGTGGTGGTCGTGCTGGTCGAAAAATTAAAAGATTATTTTGCCGATATGATTTCCCGCGAGCGAACGGCAAAAGAGATGCAGCTGGTGGTGACGCAATATAAAACGTTATTTGAACGCGCGCCGGTATTAATGAACTCTTTTGATCGGCGTAATCGCTGCGTACTGTGGAATATGGAGTGTGAAAAGATATTTGGCTGGACGATGGCGGAGATCAATATGTATCCCGATCCGCTGGCGCTCTTTTATCCCGATCCGGAAGTGCGGCAGCGGGTCCGCGAATCGGTCCATGTGTCGCCTCTGAAAGATATGTACGAGTGGCATCCGATCCGTAAAGACGGGGAAGAACTCACCATTCTGTGGTCGAACATTCTGCTGCCGGACGGCTCTATTCTGAATATTGGTCTGGATATCACCGAGCGTAAAAAAGCCGAGCAGCAACTGGCGCTGAAAGCCACCACCGACGACCTGACCGGCTGCTTGAATCGTTCGGCGATTTTACAGGCGCTGCAGAGCGCTCTTGAGCGCAATCAAACGCGCGACAGCCCATTCTGCGTGCTGATGTTTGACCTGGATTATTTCAAGCAGATCAACGACGAGTGGGGCCATCAGGTGGGTGATGCTGCGTTGATCCACTTCTGCGATCGCCTGCGCGAGTTAAGCCCTGCACATTCCGCACTGGGGCGGGTTGGCGGAGAAGAGTTTTTACTTCTACTCTCAGAGGCGGACTGTGAAGCGGCTATAGCCCTCTCGACAAAGCTGCGCGCGGCGCTGCTGGAGCGGCCGATGTGGGTGGGCGATAAATCCCTGCTCCTCACCTTTAGCGCTGGAGTGGTGGAGGTCGGGCGTGGACAACGCGATACCTCGTCGCTGCTTACCCGCGCCGACAAAGCTTTATATGATGCAAAACGAAGCGGCAGAGGGAAAACGGTGATTGCCATTGATTATTTATAAATCAATATCGGGATAAGCCGTATCCAATAAGTCTGAAAATTCATGATCACGCTGAGCTTTTTTCATGCTGTCGTGAGTTTGGCTTAATCAATGATCCTCTGTTGTGTTATCTTAAAACTCACCGTTAAGTCTTGATATTTATTTTCCTTAATAAAAACGGCACGCATTCTTTAAGTTTGGCTTACGGACAAATAATATCGTCATAACCAAATATTGGGTTTCTGATGATAAAAGTCAGTTGCTAACTTCGCATGATTCATGCAACGTAATCACCTGTTTATCAAAGCATCCGGCCTTCATTACTACAGGCACACATATTGCAGGGATATAGGGCGGAAATGAATCGTAGCGCACGGCGCAAGGTGCTGAGGGTAGTCGGGATCATCATGGTAGTTTTGCTACCGGTGATGCTGGCGCTATGGTTTGCCCAGCTAAGAGCCGTCACCGAAACAAGCAGTCAGCTACGCTCCTTTGCGCAACTCGCTTTAGATAAAACTGAACTGGTAATTGAACAGGTTGATTTAGCCCGCGACGCCGCCGAAAAATATCAGGGAGAGATTTGTTCCCCCACCCATCGGCAATATATGTTGAACGTTGTGCGTGGCCGTCTGTATGTGTCCGATTTAATTTATGCCGAAGGCCAGCAGTTTCTCTGCTCCACGGTAATGACTCCCGATAAGCCGTATCTGATACCTGACGCAAATTACAAACGAAAACCTGACGTCTCTATCTATTATTTCCGCGATACACCCTTTTTTGCTGGTTATAAAATGACTTATATGCAGCGCGGGAATTATGTCGTCGTGGTCAATCCGCTCTCATACAGTGAAGTGATGTCGACGGATCACTCTCTGGCGTGGGGCGTATTTGATACGGTGACCAATGCCTTCTTTTCCGTCAGCCCACGGGCCAATATTTCTTTATTACACACGCTCGTCGGAAATGCGAGCGCGCCATTTCAAAAAGACGATCGTTTTTACACCATCGTCAGCTCAGCGAAACGGCCTATTGCCGCGATCGTCTCGACATCCAATACCCGTTTTTATGAAATTCTTTACCACCAGGCCACATTGACCCTGCCGCTGGGGATGATTTGCAGCATTATTATTTTGCTGGTTTGGTCGCGCACGCACCGTGAATTTAATTCGCCAGGACGGTTATTGCACCGCGCGCTCAATAAGCGCCAGCTGTGCGTTCATTATCAGCCGATCATTGATATTAAAAATAACCGCTGCGTCGGCGCCGAAGCGCTGCTGCGCTGGCCGGGGTTTAATGGCCCGGTGATGAGCCCGGCAGAGTTTATTCCGCTGGCGGAAAAAGAGGGGATGATCGAGCGCATTACCGATTATGTCGTCGAAGAGGTGTTTAACGATCTCGGTGATTTCCTCGGCAACAATCCGCACCTCTATATTTCGATTAACCTGTCGGCGTCGGATTTCCACTCGTCGCGCCTGATTGCCCTGATCTCGGATAAAGCGCGGCATTACTCCGTGCGGGCGCAGCAGATTAAAATTGAGGTAACGGAGCGCGGATTTATTGATGTGCCGAAAACCACGCCGGTGATTCAGGCGTTTCGCCAGGCGGGTTATGAGGTGGCGATCGATGATTTTGGCACCGGGTATTCGAACCTGCATAACCTCTATTCGCTCAACGTCGATATCCTGAAAATCGATAAGTCGTTTATCGATACCCTGACCACCAACAGCACCAGCCACCTGATTGCGGAGCACATCATTGAGATGGCCCAAAGTCTGCGGCTGAAAACCATTGCGGAAGGGGTGGAAACGGCGGAGCAGGTGACCTGGCTCCTTAAGCGCGGCGTGCAATATTGTCAGGGCTGGCACTTTGCGAAGGCGATGCCGCCGCAGGAATTTATGACCTGGCAGCAACAGCCTGTCGGCGTGCTGATCCCGCGCACGAGTTAATTCAGCTGGTGGCGGTAGTCGCTCGGTGTGCGGTCGAATTCGCGACGAAACACCCTGGAGAACGTCTGCTGCGACACATATCCCAAATCCATCGCAATATCAAAAATCGGACGCTTGGTCGTGCGCAGAGCCTGTGCCGCCAGCAGTAACCGACGCTGACGGATGTAATCCCCCAGAGTCTGATGCATAACGGTGCGGAACATCCGCTGCAGATACCACTTCGAATAGCCCGACTTTTTAGCGACAGCGTCAATATTTAACGGTTGGTCGATATGTTCATCAATCCATTCAATCAATGTCTGAATAATTTGCTGATGCGACATAAGGTTGCCCCTCTTTAGATACAACTTTCTCTGTTGATTCGTCGTTTTCTCTGCGGGGGAGTATAATTCCTCAAGTTAACTTGAGGTAAAGAGGTTTTATGGAAAAGAGATTACCCAGAATTAAGGCGCTGCTGACGCCGGGGGAAGTCGCAAAGCGTAGTGGGGTGGCGGTCTCAGCGCTGCATTTCTATGAAAGCAAAGGCTTAATTAAAAGTATCCGCAACGGGGGCAATCAGCGCCGCTACACCCGCGATGTGTTGCGCTACGTAGCGATTATCAAAATTGCGCAACGGATCGGCATTCCGCTGGCGACCATCGGCGATGCGTTTGGCGTGCTGCCGGAGGGGCACTCCCTGAGTACGAAAGAGTGGAAGCAGCTATCCTCCCAGTGGCGTGAGGAGCTGGATCGGCGCATTCATACGCTGGTGGCGTTGCGCGATGAACTGGACGGGTGTATCGGCTGCGGGTGCCTGTCGCGCAGCGACTGCCCGCTGCGAAATCCGGGGGATACGCTGGGTGCGCAGGGGACCGGCGCGCGGCTGCTGGAAGAAGATTGAATTCGCAGGGTTTATATGCCGGATGGCGCAATGCATATCCGGCCAACAAAAAACGCACAATCCTGTGGGCGGACTAAAATGTCATAGCTACCCAACGCAGAAAAAACTAAAGCGCCAGACTAAGGCGCTTTAGTTTATTCCCGGTCTTTGTCTTTCTCTCTATCCCGTTGGTACACGGGAGGGTTTCCCCCGACATCAACACCCCTCATGTCGAGCACGTTGGGGAGGTTCCGGTTTGTGTTGACACTTTAATTGTATGCAAAACCCGGTTGTTCGCCAGTGGGTTTGGTCAGAATCTCGCCAAAACTTTTTCGCCATGTTGTGCAATTTTCTATAGTTAGTTTGTATGAATCACAGGAGAAAACCATGCTGACGCTCCACCACCTGAACCAGTCCCGCTCCCAGCGCGTCATCTGGGCGCTTGAAGAGCTATCTGTGCCGTATCAGATTGTCCGCTACCAGCGTGAAAAAACGATGATGGCGCCCCCGTCGCTCAAAAAAGTGCATCCCCTGGGGAAATCGCCGGTGATCGAGGACAACGGCCTGATCCTCGCAGAGTCCGGCGCCATTCTGGAATATCTGCAGGAGACCTATGACACCGAGTCGCAGCTCAAGCCCGAGGGCGCGGCGGACAAAAATCAATACCGCTTCTGGCTGCACTATGCGGAAGGTTCCCTGATGCCGCTCCTGCTGATGAAGCTGGTGTTTGCCAGCCTCGGTAAGCCGCCGATTCCGTTTGGTATGCGCTCGCTTGGCAAAGTGCTGGGTGGGGGCGTGCAAAAAGCCTGGCTCAATCCGCAGCTCGAAACCCACGCGCGCTATATCGAATCCCATCTCAGCGAACACCCCTGGTTTGCCGGTGAGCAGCTGAGCATGGCTGATATCCAGATGACTTATCCGATCTTCGCACTGCTGGCACGCGGTGGGATCGACAATCTTCCGCACACCCAGGCGTGGAAAAAAAGAGTGGAAATGCGTCCTGCCTGGCAACGCGCGATTCAGCAGGGTGGGCCTTTTGAGATCCCTGGCGGGTGACAGATTGTTATCAAATTGCGCATTCACGATAACGTTTGCGCATCCTCTGGTTATTTCTTCAGCGTCATAAGGGAATTTTAGCGAAAAACGATAAAGTTCAGTTGAAAAGGGCGTGGATTACGCTAGATAATCGTTTGCCTTCAATTCACCACCCGTTTTGTCAGCGCGGAGCTAAACGTTTGCTTTTTTTGTGACGGCCCCTTTTCGTCGCAAACGCAGCACAAGGATTTGACGTTTCGCTGGCAGTGGAGTTGTCCACCACGCTGACAGGCGAATGATAAAAATTTCTCAGGGGATGTTTTCTATGTCTACGCCATCAGCGCGTACCGGCGGTTCACTCGACGCCTTGTTTAAAATTTCTGCTCGCGGCAGCACCGTGCGTCAGGAAGTTGTTGCAGGTCTGACGACGTTTCTGGCGATGGTTTACTCCGTCATCGTGGTGCCTGGCATGCTGGGTAAAGCGGGTTTCCCACCGGCGGCCGTTTTCGTTGCCACCTGTCTGGTTGCGGGCGTCGGCTCCATCGTCATGGGTCTGTGGGCAAACCTGCCGCTGGCGATTGGCTGTGCGATCTCGCTGACCGCCTTTACCGCGTTTAGCCTGGTGCTGGGTCAGCACATCAGCGTGCCGGTCGCGCTGGGTGCGGTATTCCTGATGGGTGTGTTGTTCACCATCATCTCCGCCACCGGGATTCGTAGCTGGATCTTGCGCAACCTGCCGCAGGGCGTGGCGCACGGCACCGGTATCGGTATCGGCCTGTTCCTGCTGCTGATTGCGGCGAACGGCGTCGGTCTGGTGATCAAAAACCCACTGGACGGCCTGCCAGTGACCATGGGCCATTTCGCCAGCTTCCCGGTGATTATGTCCCTGATTGGTCTGGCGGTGATTATCGGCCTGGAAAAACTGAAGGTGCCGGGCGGTATTCTGCTGACCATCATCGGTGTTTCGATTGTCGGTTTGATTTTCGATCCGACCGTTCACTTCTCCGGCGTTTTCGCCATGCCGTCTCTGAGCGACGACCAGGGTAACTCCCTGATTGGTAGCCTGGATATCGTCGGCGCCCTGAACCCGATTGTTCTGCCAAGCGTGCTGGCGCTGGTGATGACCGCGGTGTTTGATGCCACTGGCACCATCCGCGCTGTCGCGGGGCAAGCGAACCTGCTGGATAAAGACGGGCAGATTATCGATGGCGGCAAAGCGCTGACCACCGACTCCCTGAGCAGCGTCTTCTCCGGCCTGGTCGGTGCGGCACCGGCAGCGGTGTACATCGAGTCCGCAGCGGGCACGGCGGCAGGCGGTAAAACCGGTCTGACGGCGATCACCGTGGGCGTGCTGTTCCTGTTGATCCTGTTCCTCTCTCCGCTCTCCTATCTGGTTCCGGCCTACGCGACCGCACCTGCGCTGATGTACGTGGGTCTGCTGATGCTGAGCAACGTGGCGAAAATTGATTTTGCGGATTTCGTCGATGCGATGTCCGGCCTGATTACCGCCGTGTTTATCGTGCTGACCTGTAACATCGTGACCGGCATCATGATCGGTTTCGCCTCGCTGGTGATTGGTCGTCTGGTCTCCGGTGAGTGGCGCAAGCTGAACATCGGCACCGTGGTGATTGCCATTGCGCTGGTGGCATTCTATGCGGGCGGCTGGGCGATTTAAGCCCGTCCGACGCCTTAAAACGGGTGGCTTAGGCCGCCCGTTTTCATTTTCAGACCCATTTCGTTGTCTTTTGCGTTACTCTGGAAGCGGTAGAATAGAAGCACGACGCTTCATGCTTATGCCTGTCATACGTCTGGTTGCACGTGCGTTGGCTGCGGTCATTCTCCCTCATCACTTACTTGAGTAAGCTCATGGAGATGCACTTACTGCCACCTTCTTTCAACTCGACTTATTTAGGGCATACACAATAAGAAACACGCAAACAGGGAACGCATGGAAATCTTCTTCACAATACTCATCATGACCCTTGTGGTCTCACTTTCCGGGGTAGTTACCCGCGTACTACCCTTCCAGTTACCCCTCCCGCTGATGCAAATCGCCATTGGTGCGCTGCTGGCGTGGCCGACGTTTGGCCTGCACGTTGAGTTCGACCCCGAGCTGTTCCTCGTGCTGTTCATTCCGCCGCTGCTGTTTGCCGACGGCTGGAAAACGCCGACGCGTGAATTTCTTGAACACGGGAGAGAGATATTTGGTCTGGCGCTGGCGCTGGTTGTCGTCACGGTTGTCGGGATAGGGTTCCTGATTTACTGGATGGTACCGGGCATTCCGCTGATACCGGCCTTTGCACTCGCCGCCGTCCTGTCGCCAACGGATGCCGTGGCCCTTTCCGGTATCGTCGGCGAAGGCCGGATACCGAAGAAAATCATGGGCATCCTGCAGGGCGAAGCGCTGATGAACGACGCTTCCGGCCTGGTAGCGCTGAAATTTGCCGTCGCAGTGGCGATGGGAACCATGATTTTTACTATCGGTGGCGCGACCGTTGAATTCTTCAAGGTGGCGATTGGCGGTATCCTGGCCGGGTTTGTGGTGAGCTGGCTGTACGGTCGCTCGCTCGGGTTCCTCAGCCGCTGGGGCGGTGACGAACCCGCCACACAGATCGTCCTGCTGTTCCTGCTGCCGTTTGCCTCTTACCTGATTGCCGAACATATCGGCGTATCGGGCATCCTGGCGGCCGTCGCGGCGGGGATGACCATCACCCGTGCGGGCGTGATGCGCCGCGCACCGCTGGCGATGCGTCTGCGCGCCAACAGTACCTGGGCGATGCTGGAGTTTGTCTTTAACGGCATGGTGTTCCTGCTGTTGGGCCTGCAGCTGCCGGGCATTCTGGAGTCCTCGCTGGTGGCGGCAGAAGCCGATCCGAACGTGGAAACCTGG
>Ga0153948_1000385_pt1 | contig 23817 bp, 21 predicted proteins | sample TSNJ032MetaG_FD_104696 | JGI IMG/M metagenome (GOLD analysis project Ga0153948, IMG submission 104696) | Attine ant fungus gardens microbial communities from New Jersey, USA - TSNJ032 MetaG | ecosystem: Host-associated > Fungi > Mycelium > Unclassified | place: USA: New Jersey, Wharton State... | reverse complement strand
TATGGCGTTGGCCTTGCCACCAACCACCTGATTTCACTCGGTCACAAGCGCATTGCGATGATCGGCGGCACCGACCAGACCTCGACCGGCCGTGACCGTTATCGCGGCTATGTGCAGGCGATGGACAAGGCCGGGCTGGAAATTCGCGACGACTGGCGCATTGCTGGTCCGCGTACCAAGCAGGGCGGGTTCGAAGTCGCGCCGCAGTTCCTCGCCTTGAAGGACAAGCCGACCGCCGCTGTCTGCTGGAATGATCTGACCGCAATTGGCCTGATGAACGGGATCGCGCGGGCCGGACTGGTGCCGGGCGACGATATTTCCGTCACCGGCTATGACGATCTGGAAGAGGCGGCGATTGCCACGCCTGCGCTCACAACTGTCTGGAACGGCCAGCGCGAAGTTGGCCGCCGCGCCGCCCGCGCTCTGCTCGATCAGCTGAATGGTGTCGAGGTTGCTTCGACGCAGGAACTCATCAAGCCGGAACTGCATATAAGGCAATCGACGTCCAAGCCCAAACATCCCTGATTTCCCCCGCTCCGGCTCCGGTGCACCCTGACCGGTCGCCGGTCTCCCCGTGAACTGCGAAATGCTTCCCAGAGGAATATTGTCATGACCAAGCGCGACGCAACCGTTCTGGTGCTCGGAAACTTCAACGATTACGCCGTCGACCGTCTGTCTGGTGAGTTTTCCGTCCGCCGTATCCCGCGCGGTGATGCGGCGCTGGTCGATGCGGCCTGGGCGAAGGATGTGCGTGGCATTGCCAGCATGTCCACCGTTGATGCGGCGCTGATCGACGCTTTGCCAAACTTGAAAATCATCGGCAATTTCGGCGTTGGTTATGATGCGGTTGACGCCAAACATGCCGCTGCCCGCAACGTGATGGTCACCAACACGCCAGACGTACTGACCGACGAAGTGGCGGATACGGCGCTTGGTCTTCTGATCGACACCGTGCGCGAATTGTCGAAATCGCAGGAATTCCTGCGCGCGGGTCGCTGGGAAAAGGAAGGCCGCTATCCACTGTCGAAGCTGTCCCTGCGCGGACGCAAGGTCGGCATTTTCGGCCTTGGCCGTATTGGCAAGGCGGTCGCCCATCGTGTGGAGGCTTTCGGCCTGCCGGTTTCTTATCACAATCGCCGCAAGGCTGAGGGCGTCGCATACGATTACTATCCAAGCCTGCTTGAACTAGCCAAAGCGGTCGACACGCTTATTCTGGTTGCCCCGGGCGGTGCGGAAACTGCCAAGGCCGTCAATGCCGAAGTGCTGCAAGCGCTCGGGCCCGATGGCGTGCTGATCAATGTCGGTCGCGGTTCGCTGGTCGATGAGGATGCGTTGGCTGCGGCGCTGAACAATGGCACCATCGCCGCTGCGGGACTGGACGTTTTCTCGAATGAACCGTCAGTGCCGCAAGGCCTGCTCGACGCCCCAAACACGGTTTTGCTGCCGCATATCGCATCTGCATCACATAAGACCCGTCAGGCCATGGCGGATCTGGTGATCGACAATCTCATTGCATGGTTCGATACCGGCAAGGCGATCACGCCGGTTCCGGAAACGGAATTCGTTAAGTGAGTAAGGGAGTAAGGCAGTAGGGGAGTAAGTGAAGAAGGAGCTTGATAGACGCCTCTGCGTCAATCACCCTATTCCCCTATTCCCCTATTCCCCTATTCCCCTATTCCCCTATTCCCCTATTCCCGTCCCTTGTGTTCCCGCACCGCATCGCCAAACGCCTCGAATATCTTCCGCGAGGGAGCGTCGGACTGGACCCAATATTCCGGATGCCACTGGACGCCGACAACAAAGCCCTTTGCGTCCTTGACGGAAACGGCTTCCACGGTGCCGTCTTCAGCCACAGCTTCCACTTCAAGGCGCGGCGCAAGCTGGTCGATAGCCTGACGATGAACCGAGTTCACGCGCACGCTGTCTTCCTTCAAGATTGCGCCAAGGCATGAATCCGGCTTGATCCGGATAGGGTGCTGGATTGCGAAACGCTCTGCCTGACTTTCAGATTCCGGTGCGCGGTGGTCCATGCGCCCCTGTAACTGCTGAATCTCGGTAGCGAGCGTACCGCCTAGCGCCACATTCAGCTCCTGAATGCCACGGCAGATCGCCAGCACCGGCACACCTTTTTCAATGGCGGCACGGATCAGCGGCAGCGAGGTCGCGTCGCGGGCATTGTCATAGGGTTCGAAAGCGGCACTCGGTTCCACGCCATAAAGCGACGGATTGACGTTCGATTTCGAGCCGGTGATCAACACGCCGTCCACTGCGTCGAGAATGGCGTCGAGATCCATCTTGTCGCCAAAGCTTGGCACGAGAAGCGGTGTCACTTGCGCGACATCGATTGCCGCAGCCAGATATTGATCCGGCGCTGCATGCCAGGTGTAGTTCTCGAAAGGTTTGACGTCAGTTGGGACAGCAATCAGGGGGCGGGACTTCGACATAGCACTCGGATCCGTTGATTTGGCTCTTATCTGGAGCGGCATTCAGCCTTCTGCAATAGAACACATCCCGAAAAGAGTGAAACAGTTTTCAGGCAGGATGTGCATCAGCATAACCTCGCGCGATTGGCGGGAAGTGTCGTCTTTTCATCACGCTCGCGCGCCTTTTGTGTATTGTCCCGATTTAAGGCTAAATTTGCGTCTGCGTGCGGTTCAAATGCCGCTATGAATGTGCTCTAGAATTTTGCAATGAGGCGCACCCCGAAAATTGTTTCACTCTTTTCGGGGTGCGCTCTACTAGGGGCAAAGATGGATTGGCAGTTGAGGGGATGTATGACTGACGATCAGCTGTTCTCCGTCCGGGGCAAGGTCATTGCCGTGACGGGAGGCTCCTCGGGTCTGGGCTTGCGCATGGTGCATGTGCTGGCAGGGCACGGGGCGCGGGTGATCTCTATTTCACGCACGCATGCAGGTGAAAGCCTGTGCCCATCGGGCGGTGAGGTTCTTGAAATCATGGCGGATGTCACCCAACCGGATGAAATCATGCGCGCCTTCGACGAAGCCGAGCAGCGTTTCGGGCCGATCTCGACCCTGTTCAACAATGCTGGCGTCGCCCATATGGCGCGGGCGCTCGACACGACGCGCGACATGCTCGAACATATTTTCGAGGTCAATGTGGCGGGTGCTTTCTTCGTGGCGCAGGAAGCTGCACGCCGCATGATCGCGCAGGGCGCAGGCGGCTCCATTATCAATACCACCAGCATTCTGGGCGACAGGCCGCAGAAAGGCGCTGCCGCCTATTCCATGTCGAAGGCCTGCATCACGCAGATGACACGCGCGCTTGCACTCGAATGGGCCGCGCATGATATTCGCGTCAATGCGATTTCGCCGGGCTGGTTTCCGACCCGAATCAATGAAGAACAGCTCAATGGACCGGCTGCGGGCTACTTCAAAGGACGTAATCCGCTGCGCCGTCTCGGCGAACCGCAGGATCTGGACGGTGTGGTGCTGATGCTGGCCTCCGATGCCAGCCGCTACATGACCGGCACCATCGTCAATGTGGACGGTGGTCACAGCCTCTGAGGGCCTTAGTGCGGGATAGGGATTTATTCCGCACCAGCGTGGTTTCCTCCGGGTTTTCCCCGTCGGTTACCATTATCCGGGGATATTCTCTAGTTTTATTGTAGAATACCTGTGAAGAGCGCACACGCCGGGAGGCGTAATACAGCTCGTTTTGCCACTCTGCTTTCAAGGGTAAATTACTTGAAGGCGTTCGCTTTAAAAGCCTCTGGTTGTATTGCTATTTGATAGGTTGCGGTTAAGTTGTTCTTCTGTGAATAATTGGGATACATCTTATGGTGGCGGGGGTAACAGCTTGTGGTTTCATTTCGCGAAAGATATTTTTAAGTCATTAGTGCAATAATTGCCCCCACGATAGGGACACAAGCAAGGACATGTGGCGGAGCCGTAAACCTGACATACCTGCAGACGTGCGGCTTTCTTTCATGCGATCACTGTATGGTAATCGCACTACGCTCTGGTTTGGCTTGTTGGCCCATGTGGTGGCCTGTGTTGTCATCTATGTGAAAACTGTCGACTGGCATTTCATCGGCTTTGCCGGGCTTTTTGCCGTTGTCGCTCTCGGTCGTCTCTACGACATGCGGCAGTTCGATCGCGCCAGGCTTACCCATCTCACATCCGCCGATCTCGACCGCTGGGAACTGCGCTATCTCGTCGGCGCTTCGCTGGTTTGCGCGACGCTTGGCATGTTGTGCTTCTTCTCGATCTTCGTGCTGCGGGATCCCTTTGCCGAACTGGCCAGCCTGACCATTCTGCTGGCTTCGGTCGTTTCCATCGTCGGGCGCAATTATGCCTCGGCGAAGGCAGTCGTCTTGATGTCGATTTGCACGCTTATCCCGGTGCTGGCCGGGCTCGTGCTTGCGGGGACTCCCTTTCACATCATCATCGGCCTGCTGCTGATCCCGTATTTCCTGTCCAATATCGAGATGGCCAACGGACTGCGCGAGTTTCTCTTTGCGGCCGTCATGGGCAAGCGGCGTTTGTCGATTGTAGCGGGCCGGTTCGATGCCGCGCTCAACAACATGCCGCAGGGCCTTCTTATGCTCGACGGCCAGCAGCGTATTGCGGTGATCAACAACAAGGCCAAGGCGATGCTGCGGATCGCCGAGCACACCAAGTTGCACGGGCGTCGGCTGGAAGTGCTGCTGCGCTATTGCGCACGGGAAGGGCTGTTTCCACATAATGATATGGCGAATGTCCGCGCCCGCATGACCGACCTTGTCGCCGGACGCAAGACGCGCGACATTTTCCAGCTTTCCGGTGAACGCTATATAGAATGTATCGGTAACCAGACAGTCGGCGACGGCGCGGTTCTCATGTTTGAGGACGTGACGCAGCGCGTCGAGGCGGAAGCCCGCATTCAGCACATGGCGCGGTTCGACGGTCTGACCAGTCTTCCCAATCGTAACTATTTTGAGACCATGGTGCGCACGCTGCGCGCTCAACAGTCGCCGGAAAGCCTTGCTGCTTTGGTGGTCATCGATATCAACCACTTCAAGCATGTCAACGATACGCTCGGCCACCATACGGGCGACGTGTTGTTGCGGCTGTTTGCGCAGCGGCTCTATTCGCTCGACCAGCAGCGCTTTGTGGTCTCACGGTTTGGCGGCGACGAATTCGTCGTGTTTGTTTTCAATCTCAAGACACAGGCCGAAATTACCGGTGTCATGGATCACATCACGTCGGTTGTGTCCGGCGTCTATGATCTTGACGGCGATCACGTCCATATCGATATCAGCGCCGGTATTGCGATGGAGAACATTGCCAATTGCGATGTCAGCAATATGCATATCAATGCCGATCTGGCGCTTTATGAAGCGAAAGGTGACGAAGACCGGCAATGGGCGGTTTTCGTCGGCGCGATGGATACCAAATATCGCAGCCGCCAGAAGCTCAAGGCCGACCTCCGGCAGGCCATCGGCAATAATGAAATCAAGGTCGTCTATCAGCCGATCGTCAGTGCGCAATCTCTGCGCATTGTTGCCTGTGAAGCGCTGGCGCGCTGGGTGCATCCAGAATTGGGCAACGTGCCGCCTGCCGAATTCATTCCGCTGGCCGAGGAAATGGGCATCATCACTGATATCACCCGCTTCATGCTGGAACAGGCCTGCATGGACTGCCTGACCTGGGGTGATCGCATTGGTGTTTCCGTCAATCTGTCGGCCATCGATCTGAAGAGCAGCGAGATTGCCCGCGATATCGCCTCTGCCTTGCAGAAGTCCGGTCTTCCGGCGCATCGTTTGGAAGTCGAAGTGACGGAAAGCGCGATCATTGCGGACCGCAACAAGACCTCCATGGTTCTGCAGCGGCTGAAAAATGCCGGCATCAATATTGCGCTCGACGATTTCGGTACGGGCTATTCCAGCCTCAGCTATCTCAACACGTTGCCGCTGACCAAGGTGAAGGTGGACCGTTCCTTTGTCCGCGATATCACTACCGACCGCCGGTCGCTGATGTTGTTGCGCGGGGTAACGCAGCTCTCGCATGAGCTGGGTCTTGGCGTCACCGTCGAAGGTGTGGAGACCGAAGAGCAGCTCGCGCTTATTCGCGTTGCCGCCGGTGCCGATCTGGTGCAGGGCTATCTTCTCGGCATGCCGCTGCCAGCGGATACAATTGGCTCCATGACGACAAAATCCGTCACATGGCGCGAAGGCGGTCGTACCGTCGCCTGACCATCGGCCTGATCTTTTTTGGACGGAACCATGCCCCGTGACAATTGCGCGCGACGGATGCGGGCGAGGGCGGGCCGAACTTCGTTTCGACAAGGAAGATGTCGCTCCGCGCAGGTCGAGTAATTATGGCAAAGACGGCAAAATGCCCTGAAATGCGGTTCATCGCGCATTTCGGATGTCGCGCATTGAAAAAACGCTGTTTCGATGTGGCGAATCTGTGGCAATACTATGCCGGGAAAAAGGCGCGGGGGCGTATATGCGGTTGAACTTATACCTTTACATGAAGGTAAACCTGCTTATTCTGCGCGCTAAATTGAAGTGCATGATTTGCATGATTTGGTGGTGCGGAAATCGCTTATATGACTGATTCAGCTGTCTCGGGGGAGAAACCGCCGCTATCCAATTTTGCGCGACAGCTGCTGCATTTTCTGGATCGTGTTGAATATCGACGGATCGTCCATGCGGAAGATCTGGAAGAGATCGGTCGGCTTCGCTACCGCTCCTATCGTACCCGCAATGTGATGGATGAGGCCGAAGTGCCGTCCATTGTCGACGATATCGATCGGGACAGCCATGCTTTCGTTTATGGGGTGCATGTTGACGGGCAGCTCGTCAGCACCTTGCGCATTCATCACATTACGCCAGATCATCGCAAGGGAACAAGCTATGCGTTGTTTCCCGATATCCTCGATCCGTTGCTCAATAGCGGCATGCATTTCGTCGATCCGACCCGCTTTGCCGCCGATCCGGAACTTTTGAGCGAATATCCGGCCATACCCTATATCACGTTGCGCATTGCCGCGATGGCATCGGAATTTTTCGTGGCCGATCAATGCCTTGCCTCGGTCAAGCCGGAGCATATGGCGTTTTACAAACGCATTTTCGGTACGTCGATGATGGCTGATGCGCGTGAACATGCGGGCTATGGCATCAAGGTCGGGCTGGGTGCCGCGCCGATCCGCAATATTCGCGATGCGGTTGCGGTGCGCTTTCCGTTCTTCAAGTCATTGCCGCGCGAGCGGCAGGCGATGTTTGCCGATAGCCGCAGCACTGTTGTGCCGCTGACGATATTGCCGACTGCGAAATATACGGGACTGGGCGTATAAGTGATTACTATGCGTTCTAGAGCGGTTCCCATTTTAACAGAATCGCCGGAACCGCTCTATCCATTTGTTTTTACGCATATCCGACGCAAAACCGCTTCGCACTTTTGCTGGAAATGCTCCGTAGGCAGTGTTCTAAATAATTAGATGTAGCGCATCGCGCGAATCCGATTTACGAAGACTGCGGAACCGCTTTACGCGGAGAGAGAGGGTTGCTGCGACGAAAAGACTTGGCGTTCATGCCGGGCTTTTGTTGTGTGCAGATTGAAGATTGCAGGTGTTTTCGCTTAACATCATCGATGTTGGGTGGAAAATCTGAATGGGTGGAACGAAAATGGCAGAACATCATACGACGGCTCCGGCTGAACTTGGCGCACCGATGGACTATGCTGAGCATGAGAAAACTTATGCCGGTTTCACGGGCCTGTTTAAATGGGGCACGGTGGCGGTTGTCGCCCTTATGATTGCCATGGCGTTCGGCTTTTTCGCTGGTGGTTTCTTTTCCGCGACCATTCTTTTTGTCCTAGTCTGCGTCGCTGCCTGGTTCATCCTCTAGCGCATTGACGCAGGCCGGATGGCGTCATCCGGTCTTGCAAAAATGCTGCAAGTTCAGAGAGCGAACCGGGATTAACCCCGCATGATTTGATCGAATGCCTTGGCATGGGTTACCGTGCCGAGGTTTTATGCATGTCTGTATCTCAGTTTATTTCAAAGGGTCTCATTTGAGAGGCTCGCAATTCTGCCCGACCGCAAGGCCGGATCAAGCCCGGATTACGACCATGAAAGGGAAACCAGCTTGGCCCAGACGTTATTTATCCCGCTAGAGAGTGACCCCAACGAGACACGCGTTGCGGCATCGGCGGAGACGGTGAAGAAATTCATCGCGCTCGGCTTCGATGTCGTCGTGGAAAAAAACGCCGGTGAGAAATCGCGCATTCCCGATGCCGATTTTGCCGCCGCCGGTGCCCGCATAGGCACGACGGCTGACGCCAAAACGGCAGACGTTATTTTGAAAGTGCGCCGTCCCACGGAAACGGAACTCAAAGGGTATAAATCGGGCGCAGCACTGTTTGCCATGCTTGATCCCTATGGTCATGAAGATGCGGTGGCGGCGCTCGCAAAGGCCGGAATTTCGGCTTTCACCATGGAATTCATGCCGCGCATCACCCGTGCGCAGGTGATGGACGTGCTGTCATCGCAGGCAAATCTTGCCGGTTATCAAGCCGTAATCGACGCGGCGGAAGTCTATGACCGCGCCATGCCGATGATGATGACGGCAGCCGGTACGGTTCCTGCCGCCAAGGTCTTCGTTATGGGTGCAGGCGTTGCCGGTCTTCAGGCCATTGCAACGGCGCGTCGTCTTGGTGCTGTCGTGACGGCAACCGACGTTCGCCCTGCTGCAAAGGAACAGGTCGCCTCGCTCGGTGCGAAGTTCATCGCCGTTGAGGATGATGAGTTCAAGGCTGCCGAAACCTCCGGCGGTTACGCCAAGGAAATGTCGAATGAATATCAGGCGAAGCAGGCCGCACTCGTTGCCGACCACATTGCCAAGCAGGATATCGTCATTACCACGGCGCTCATTCCGGGCCGTCCGGCCCCGCGTCTGGTGTCCAAGGAAATGGTCGCTTCCATGCGTCCGGGTTCCGTTCTGGTCGATCTTGCGGTCGAGCGCGGCGGCAATGTGGAAGGCGCTGTGCCTGGTCAAGTTGCTGAAGTCAATGGCGTGAGGATTGTCGGCCATCTCAACATGTCGGGCCGTATTGCTGCGAGCGCGTCGCAGCTCTATGCCCGCAACCTGATTGCTTTCCTTGAAACGCTCGTCGACAAGGAAACCAAGCTTCTCAAGATCGATCCGCAGGAGGAGCTGGTCAAGGCAACGCTCCTGACCCATCAGGGCGCTATCCTGCATCCGGCTTTCGCCAAGGCTGATGCCGCGCCTGCCGCAGCCGCGTCTGTGGCTGAAAAGCCAGCGAAACCCGCTGCCAAGCCGAAAGCGGCACCTAAGCCGAAAGTGGCGAAGGCGGAAGTAGTCGGCGATGCCAAAATGGCACCGAAAGCAGCGAAAAAAGCGCCTGCAAAAGCACCGAAGGCTGCCGCAAAGTCTTCGTCTTCCCCCAAGTCTCCTGTTGATGGAGGAGAGGCATAATGGCCGAAACTAGTCTCGATAAAGCTCTTGAGAGCTTGAACCAGGCCGCAGATGCTGTCCGTCAGGCTGCGGAAAACGCCGGTGGTCTGGGTGATGCCGCGGCGGCTGCCGCGCATGCCGCATCGGGCGGCGCGATCGATCCGTTCGTGTTCCGCTTTGCGATTTTCATTCTGGCGATTTTCGTCGGCTATTACGTCGTGTGGTCGGTCACGCCTGCGCTGCACACCCCGTTGATGGCCGTTACCAACGCCATTTCATCGGTGATCGTGGTGGGTGCGCTTCTGGCTGTCGGCCTTTCGCTTTCGGGCTGGGCAACCGGCTTCGGTTTCATTGCGCTCATTCTCGCGAGCGTCAACATTTTCGGCGGCTTCCTGGTCACCCAGCGCATGCTTGCCATGTACAAGAAAAAAGAAAAGTGAGGCTGAACCATTATGAGCGTTAATCTCGCAGCCTTCCTTTACCTCGTCTCCGGCGTGCTGTTCATTCTGGCGCTGCGCGGCCTGTCGCATCCGACGACCAGCCGTCAGGGCAATATGTACGGCATGATCGGTATGGCGATTTCCATCGTCACCACGCTTCTGCTGGCGCGTCCAAGTTTCGGCGGCCTGTCGCTGATCGTCATCGGCATCGCCATCGGTGGCGGTATCGGTGCGGTCATCGCCCGCCGCATCGCTATGACTGCCATGCCGCAGCTCGTCGCCGCGTTCCACTCGCTGATCGGTCTTGCTGCCGTTCTGGTGGCCGCTGCCGCAATCTACTCGCCGCATTCCTTCGGTATCGGTGAAGTGGGCCAGATCCACGGTCAGGCGCTTATCGAAATGTCGCTGGGCGTGGCCATCGGCGCGATCACCTTCACCGGTTCGATCATCGCCTTCCTCAAGCTTGATGGTCGCATGTCGGGCAAGCCGATCATGCTGCCGGGACGTCATGTCATCAATGCCGCGCTGGCTGCAGCCATCGTGGTGCTGGTTGTTGTGCTGGTGAACACCGAAAGCCATTTCGTGTTCTGGCTGATCGTGCTGCTGTCGCTGGTATTCGGCGTGCTGATCATCGTGCCAATCGGCGGCGCGGATATGCCGGTCGTGGTTTCCATGCTCAACTCCTATTCGGGCTGGGCAGCAGCAGGCATTGGCTTCACGCTTGGCAATCTGGCGCTGATCATCACCGGCGCGCTGGTTGGCTCTTCGGGCGCGATCCTGTCCTACATCATGTGTAAGGGTATGAACCGTTCGTTCATCTCGGTCATTCTCGGCGGCTTTGGCGGCGATACGTCTGGCGGTCCGGCTGGCGAGGTTGAACAGCGCCCGGTCAAGCAGGGTTCTGCCGACGATGCTGCCTTCATCATGAAGAACGCTTCCAAGGTCATCATCGTTCCGGGCTACGGCATGGCCGTGGCGCAGGCCCAGCACGCACTGCGTGAAATGGCCGACAAGCTCAAGGCGGAAGGCGTGGAAGTCAAATACGCCATCCATCCGGTGGCCGGACGTATGCCGGGACATATGAACGTGCTGCTGGCTGAGGCCAATGTGCCTTACGATGAAGTGTTCGAGCTGGAAGACATCAATTCGGAATTCGCGCAGGCCGATGTGGCTTTCGTGATCGGCGCGAATGACGTCACCAATCCGGCGGCGAAGACCGATCCGAAGTCACCGATCTTCGGTATGCCGATCCTCGATGTCGACAAAGCCGGCACGGTTCTGTTCATCAAACGCGGCATGGGCTCCGGCTATGCGGGCGTGGAAAACGAACTGTTCTTCCGCGACAACACCATGATGCTCTTCGCCGATGCGAAGAAGATGGTGGAGAGTATTGTGAAGGCGCTTGATCAATAAATTGATTTCTGATTGAAATAAAGGGCGGGAAATTCCCGCCCTTTATTTATTTATTTCTTTGGAGGTTTTATGAAAAACTTAATTATTTTTATTATGATCTATATTTTTAATTTTTCTTATGCGCAAGCCGAAGTTATCGCTACTTTCCCTCAGGACGACGGTAAAAATGCGGTTACGGCTAATGTTTATTTTACTGCTACAGTGACGCAAAAGAGTGTTGCAGAACTGGGGGATGCGTTCAATCAGCTCAGTATAAAATATCCTTCATTGAAAGGCATAAATCTCGTCATCAACAGCCCGGGTGGAAGTGCTTTTGACGGATTGCTGGCTTATGCGATTGTGAAGGGTTCATCTGTTCCCGTCAGGGCCATCAACGGTGGTATGACAGCTTCAGCCGCAACGTTTATCTATTGTGCCGCAGGAGAGCGTCAAGCCTTGCCGGGTTCTTTGTTTCTGCTACATGCGGCAGCCTCCGATGCAATGGGAAGCAAGCCTGACGAGATAATGCGAGTGCTGGCAACGTTGGAACATCTTCATAAATTTGGGAAGGATGTGTATAGTAAATGCACGTCTATGAGTGATGATGAGATAGAAACAATATTTAAAACCGAATATTTTGCCAAATTTCTGGATGATCAACAGGCGTCGGATATCAAGCTCAGCAATCAAACGGTGGAAGCGATCCCGCAGCCGGACATTTCCATTTTCATTCTCGACAAGGAAACCAGCAATTAGTTTTCTGGCTCAGAACTAGAATTGCATTTCGGGTCAATGACACCCTCGTTCTGTTCAGTTGAATTTTCACACTGACTTTCGCCTGATCCCATGGAGCCGGATCAGCCGTAAATCATCTTGTCCTGCAAAGCGCGCAGTTCGGCGATCTTCGAGCCGGGCTGCGGCGCAGCATTGGCGTAGGTGATGAGTTCACCCTTCTTGATCGGCGCGATGACCGAGCCGTTCTGGAGCAGGCCGCAGGGAATGGCCTTGGCTGCACGCGCTTCAGGCGTCGCCATGATCCACGAGCGATAGCAATATTGGCCGATGGCATCGAGACGGTCGCCCGGCTGCAAATCCTTCTTGGCAACTGCGCAAACTTCCGCCACCGGCCTCGGCAGCGGCACCATGTCGGACTTGCCGTGCAGCACCACGCGCGCCACGGTCAGCGGCACTTCCAGCGAGGTGAGGTGGAAAGGGCGGTGGAAGGTGAAATAGGGGCCTTTGCCCATCTTCAAATCTTCCAGACGCTCGACAAGGCGGGGATGCTCCATCTTGGCGATGACGAAGACGCCCGGCGATACGCCGCGCCCGATGGAATAATCGACCACGCCCGATTTGTTGAGAACACCGCCGTCTTCTTTCGGGATCAGGGTGCGGTTCAGCTCGTCGATTGCGGCTCTGGGGCCATGCATGCCTGCAATGTCGGGCACAAGCCCGGTGGCGTTGGCGATGGCCGCCATTTCAACCATCGTCTTGGAGCCGTCGATGAATTCCACCAGCAGGCGGACATTCATGTTCCGGCGGTCCGCCTCTTCCTGATAATCGTCGGGGATCGCATCGAAATTGAGCGGATTGTTCTTGCCTTTGCCGGCGGCCACAACCTTGTGGCCCATGGCGGACACGAATTCGATCAGCTCCATGCAGGATGAAGGCTCATCGCCAGCGCCCAGCGAATAAATCACGCCCTGCTTGTCGGCCTCGGCCTTGAGATAAGGCCCGATGGTGACATCGGCTTCGACATTCATCATCACGAGATGCTTGCCGTTGCGGATGGCCTTGATGCCGGTTTCCGCACCCACTTCTGGAATGCCGGTGGCGTCGATGACGACATCGATCAGCGGATTGGAGAGGATCAGGTCGTTGTCGCCGGTGACGGCGATCTTGCCGCTCTCGATGGCGCGGGTCATTGCCGCTTCGCTATTGGCTTCCTGCGCATTGTCTTCATCGCCATAGGCGGTGCGCACAGCTTTGAACGTGTTGGGCAGCCTGCGGGCGGAAAGCGCGCCGACTTCGATGCCCTGCATCCGCGCCACCTGCGTGACGATGTCGGTGCCCATTTCGCCAGCGCCAATCAGACCGATGCGGATCGGCTTGCCGGTTTCAGCCCGCGCTGCAAGATCGCGTGCCAGTCCAACCAATGCCACATTTGTCGTCATGAAAATCTCCGCAAAGCTAATGGCCGTAATTTTGTATCTACGCATTCCCAAACGCAAAATCGCTTCACACTTTTACTGGGAATGCCTGGCAGGTAATCGGTAATATTGTCACGTTCGTGTTGAATTACGTGCGTAATAGACCAACAGCCTCTATATCAACACCGACAGGCGCGCATCCCCAATCTGCGCGACAAAATATGCATCCCTTTATAGGGCCACTGGAGCCAAAATGAGCAGTGTATCCCCCTTTGATCTTGTGATCTTCGATTGTGACGGCGTTCTCGTCGATAGCGAAGTTCTGTCCTGCCTCGCTTTCGAGCGCGTTTATGCCAATCACGGCATGGAACTGCCGCAGGGCACGGTGGCCAAGGGCATCGGCATGAAACAGGCCGATATCATGAAGATGATCGAGGATATGACCGGCCATCGCCTGCCGGATGGCGTGGATGGCGAATTCTGGCCCGCCACCCGAACCTTGTTTGCCGAAGCGCTGGAGCCAACCATCGGCATCGCGAGCTTCCTGCGTGAACTGCCGCAGAAGCGTTGCGTGGCCTCGTCCTCGCATCCGGAGCGCATTGCCTTCAGTCTGGAAAAGACCGGCATCAATCATTATTTCGGCGATGCCGTTTATTCGTCCACCATGGTCAAGCGCGGCAAGCCTGCACCGGATCTGTTTCTGTTCGCTGCCGACAAGATGGGCGTCGACCCGTCGCGTTGCGTGGTGATCGAAGATTCGCCCTTCGGTGTCGAAGGCGCGATTGCCGCAGGCATGACCGCTTTTGGTTACACCGGCGGCGCGCATACCTATGACGGCCATGCCGAGCGCCTTTCGTCCAAGGGCGCGCATCAGGTTTTCACGCATTGGGATGATATTGCCCGGGAAATTCTGGTTGCCGCCTAAAGTTTATAAGGTAAACAAAGGGCAAATCAGTTCAGCAGGAATGGCCAGCGAATGAAAGACGCAATCACGCTCGATCAGTTGCGCGACGCAATCGGCACGGAAATCGGATGTTCCGAGTGGCGCGAAGTCACGCAGGAAATGATCAACCAGTTTGCGGATGCGACCGACGATCATCAGTTCATCCATGTCGATCCGGAACGCGCTGCCAAGGAAACGCCCTTTGGCGGTACCATTGCGCATGGCTTTCTGACGCTGTCGCTTTTGTCCACGCTGGCCTATGAAGCGCTGCCCATGCTGGAAGGCGCAACGATGGGCATCAATTACGGCTTCGACAAGCTGCGCTTCCAGTCACCGGTCAAGACCGGCGCGCGGGTGCGTGCGCGCTTCAAGCTGGCCGATGCCGATATTCGCCCATCGGGACGAGTCGTGAACTATTACGATGTGACGCTCGAAATCGAGAACTCGCTGAAACCCGCTTTGACGGCCACCTGGCTGACGATTGCCGTTGTAGAGCCGCCAAAAGACTAAGAGCCTGTTCCAAAAGTCGCCCTGTGTGGCTGCAAATGGCGATTTTCTACATTCCGGTGCTCACGTACGTTTAGTACGCTCCGCTCCGGTACTCGAAAATCACCATTTTCGCACACACATGTCGCTTTTTGATTCAGGCTCTAAGGCTGATCGGCATCAAGCCGCTTCGCGATAGGATACCGGAAGCCGTCCTTCTTCATCGAGAGGGGCGGCTTTTCCTTTATGCGTGGTCATCAGCTCGCGGAAGAAAAACGGGCCATGCAGGAACATGCCGAAATCGTAGAAGTTCTTTTTCTCGGCCCCGCGCACATAGAGAAGGTGCATCAGGAAGAAGTTGCCCTTGGACCGCTTGTAACGGTTTTCGCTGTGGACGTTCTTGAAGCGGATGCGATGAATGAGTGGCGGATTGGCCGCCTTGATCTTCAGGGCGCTGGCTGGGTCGGAACCGTAGAAATGGATGATATCCGTCAGCACCTGGAATTCCGACCACAGGACCGGGCTATCCTCAAGCACCACACGCACATCCTCGCGGAGCGCTTTTGCTCGTGGATGCAGGGCGATCATCATCAGGCAGGAGCCCACGGCCAGCAGTGATACCGGCTGCCGCTTCAGAAGGTCGGGGCGCTGACGCTGAACGGTGGCAAGCGCCTCGACAGCGGGCACAGTGCCGAGACTATGCGCGACGATGATGACCTCGTCGGCTTGGCTTTCTTCGATCTTGCGCATCAGTGCTTCAGCGAAAGCCGCCCGGCGCTGGTTCAGCTTGGCGTTGCGGTCATGAATGCGGTCATAGGCTGCCGACCAGTCGTCGAGCAGATAGGACATGAAGAACTTGTCGCCGGGCCTGCGCACGAGAAGCGTTGCAAGGAAGGCTGCAAGCGGCGCGGACCAGAGAAGATGCAGCGCTGAAAAACCGGCCAGCATCGGCGCAGTGGCGATAAGGGCTGCAACGCCCAAAATGGCGAGCGACAGCAGGAATGGCCACAGGAAGAACAGCACGAAGCGCCAGCTCGTCGTGAGATAGCGCCACAGCGTGCCGGTAAACAGGATGTTCATGAAGGCGAAGAAGCCGGTCAGCATCCGCTTGGGTGTCGAGCGCACGGCATAATCGTCAAAAATATCCGCAGTGCCGAACTGGCAAAACTCGGTCTCCGTTCGCCAGCCATTGCCCTCAGTGACAGCCAACGTCGTGCCGCTATTGTCCGGCTCGTCCGTCATGGGCGGCAGCTTGGTCTTGGCGTTCCAGAGCTTGTCGAAGTCTTTCAGGACTTGCGCGTGGCGCACGCGGACGGCTTTGGGGTGCAGGCCTTCATAGCCTGTGAACTGGATAACGAGTCGCTTGCGGAGGGACATGAAACAAACAAATGGAATCAAAAAACAGGAAACGCGCCGGATAATCCCGTAGGGAGCCGGTAGCGGGGTGGGGCATCCCCATTGGACGGCTATTGAGGCCGAATTATGCGGGAAACGAGCGGCTCATTAACGCATTTGTCTGACCGGAACTTTAGTCAATTGGTGTAAACACGGTATTTCACAGGCGGAGATGGCCAAATTTGCATGTTGAGGTGGACAGCCCGGGCTCGATCTGGTAATAGCCAGCACCAATTTGCAGCGTTTCCGTTGCGAAGCTTGGGAGCCTTAGGGCGTTGCTCGGCCGGTCAGTCCGGCTGAAATCGTTAAAAGACCCCCGAACGGCCTCAGGCTTAACCGAAATTCTAACCGATACGGGAATACACGTGCAGGTACTCGTCCGCGATAATAATGTTGATCAGGCTCTCCGCGCTCTCAAGAAAAAGATGCAGCGCGAAGGTATCTTCCGCGAAATGAAGATGCGCGGCCACTACGAAAAGCCATCTGAAAAGCGCGCTCGCGAAAAGGCAGAAGCCGTTCGTCGCGCCCGTAAGCTCGCTCGCAAGCGTGCACAGCGTGAAGGCCTCGTTGGCGGCGCCCGCGGCGCTCGCTGATCGACCTCAAAACAGGCGCCGCTTTTGTGGCGCCTTTTTGCTTTCCGGTGCTTCCTTCGGTTGCGCCGGTTTTTGCATGTCCTGATTTAAGAGTTTTTGTTGCCGAAACAGCTCGGTTTCATCTTTTTATTAAAGTTTAGCGTTGGCTCTAAAAAAGTTTCTAGACTTTGCCTGGCGAGTTATGTGTAAAAACAAATGATTAGGATATTCAGCTTTCGGGCCGGATATTGGAAGGCGATACAGGTTTTTTGCTGCCGCCTTTTCGCTGTTTTTATCTGACAGTTCCAGTGAGCCCTTGCCGGGCTGGCGCGGACTGAAATGAACAAGGCGGCCCCGCAAGACTCTTCGGTTGTGAAGCGCCCGTGCGTTGAACGAAAGCCGGGGCGGGGTGGAGAAGAAACGGGTCATAAATGCCCGGTTTCGATGGAACTAAAAGGAACACTGTCGTTGCCAACACGCTTCAAGGTGATGCAATCGTCCGAAACCAGGATTTCGGGAGTTGAGACATTCGGTGGAAACCGGGCTGGAATCGGTCGTCACGGTTTTTTGATTGCTGCCACGCTGTTGGCTCTGACTGTGGCCGGTTGCCAAAGCTCGACCACGACGGCGCTGAGCACTGTTGATCGGGCGCAGGGTTCGAGCGAGAATATCAGCTCGCTCACCAGCGTGATCCAGTCCAATCCGCGTGATCCGGAAGGCTACAATGTTCGCGGCTCTGCCTATGGCAAGGCCGGGCGCTACAAGGAAGCGATCCGCGATTTCGATCAGGCAATTGCGCTCAATCCGAATTTCTATCAGGCCTATTCCAACCGCGCGCTGGTCTATCGCTATATGGGCGATACCAACAAGGCTGCACAGGACTACAGCAAGGCCATCCAGCTCAATGGACAGTATGACGCCGCCTATATCGGTCGCGGTAATGTCTACCGTCAGGCGGGCCGTCTCGATCAGGCTCTGAACGATTTCAATCAGGCTATCGCCTTGCAGACCACTGATGGTCGCGCCTATCACAATCGCGGCCTGATCTATCAGGCCAAGGGCCAGCACAAGCAGGCCATCGAGGATTTCTCCAAGGCGATTTCGCTCAACTCCACGGCGCCGGAGCCTTATAACGGCCGCGGCCTTTCCTATGTGGCGCTGAACGACTACGACAACGCCTTCGACGATTTCAACACGGCCATCACGCTGGATCAGGGCGTTGCGGAAAGCTGGGCCAATCAGGCGCTGGTTTACGAGCATCGCGGTGAGAAGGCGAAAGCCGCCAGCTCCTATTCGAAGGCGGTGCAGCTCGATCCGCGATACCAGCCTGCCAAAGACGGTCTTTCACGCACACGCGGATAATTTGCGAAAACATTATCAAATGAAAAGCGGCGCGCCCAAATTTGGGCGCGCCGCTTTTCTTTATTCTGGCCTGCGATATATTGGTATCTATGTCGCTCTTCGATCATATTGGCTTCAAAGCCAAAGATATTCACCGCAGCCTTTCATTTTATGAAAGCTGTATGCCTGAGCTTGGACTGGAAGTTATTGCGCGTTCGGGCAGTGGCTTCTTCGTCAGCGGCGGGGAGAGGGCGCCAGTGCCTTTCCTCTGGATTCATGGTTCTGGAGGTCCTGCAGACGGCGCGGCTATGGATGCAGCCGAGGCAAAGCCGGGCGAGCATCTGCATCTCATGTTCACAGCTGGAAGCCGCGATGCGGTGGAAGCCTTTCACCGCGTGGCATTGAGCGCCGGTGGCAGCGACAGTGGCAGTCCTGCTTATCAGGGGCCGGAAGAGATGGGCTATTACGCGGCGCTGGTCTTCGATCCCGACGGAAACACGCTGGAAGCGGGTTTCCGTGAGAGGAAGCGGTAAGCGAGCCTGATCAGGCGCGCAGGTTGCGCTTGTCGAGGCGGCTGACCAGACGGTCGCCGATCCACTGGATGCCGCAGACCATGATGATCAGAATGATCACGACGGCAATCATGATCTGCGTTTCGAAACGCTGATAGCCGTAGCGGATGGCGAGATCGCCCAGACCGCCTGCGCCGATGGCGCCAGCCATGGCCGAAGCGCCCACCAGCGTGATGATCGTCACGGTGAAACCGGCAATGATGCCGGGCAGGGCTTCCGGCACCAGCACTTCGCGCACTATTGTCCAGCGGCTTGCGCCCATCGAGCGCGCCGCTTCGACCAGACCATGATCCACCTCGCGCAGCGATACTTCCGCGATGCGCGCATAATAGGGGATGGCCGCAATCGACAGCGGTACGATGGAGGCCCATGTGCCGATCGACGTGCCGACGATGAAGCGGGTTACGGGGATCAGCGCCACCAGAAGAATGATGAACGGCACCGAACGGAAGCCATTGATGATTGCGCCCAAAAGGGTGTTGACCGTCAGGTTCTGCGCAAGGCCGCCCCGTTCGGTTAGGATCATGATGAGGGCGAGCGGCAGACCGACCACGAGCGAAATCAGGCTCGAAAAGCCGGTCATGATGATGGTCTCCCAGAAGGAGCGCCAGAGAAGATCAAGCATTGCCTGAGACATAGCCGAGTACCTCCGTGGCGTCTGCATGGGTGTTGAGATAGAAGATGGCGGCTTCGAATTTCACTTTGTCCTCAGCGGGTAGGCTGATGAAGAGCGTGCCGACCGGCTCGCCCTGGATCGTGTCCATGCCGCCATGGATTAGCTGCGGCACAAGGCCGGTGGCCGTTGCCACATCGTTGAAGAAAGCGCCGCGTGCGGCTTCACCTGAAAGCTTGACGCGGAGGATGGCGCGATCACCTGCCTTGTCCGTCAGGCGTGCGCGCCATGAGGCGGGCAGCTCCGGCGTCAGTACCTGCAACATGCTCTGCGTGACAGGCGATTGCGGATTGGCGAAGACCTTCCAGACGGGGCCTTCTTCGGCAATTGCCCCATGATCAAGCACGATAACGCGGTCTGCAATGCGGCGGATGACATCCATCTCATGGGTGATGAGCAGGATTGTCAGGCCAAGCTTGGTGTTGATGTCTTTCAGCAGGGCCAGAATGGACTGGGTGGTTTCCGGGTCGAGTGCCGAGGTCGCCTCGTCGGACAGCAGAAGGGCAGGCTCGGCGGCAAGTGCGCGTGCAATACCGACGCGCTGCTTCTGGCCGCCGGAAAGCTGGGCCGGATAATGGTTTGCCTTGTCGGACAGGCCAACCAGCTCAAGCAGCTCGGCGACACGGCGCGCACGCTCGGTCCTGGATTTGCCTGCGATCTTGAGCGGCAGGGCGATGTTATCCGTGACGGTCTTGGCCGAGAGCAGATTGAAATGCTGGAACACCATGCCGATGCGGCGGCGCAAAGGACGCAGCTCGGTTTCACCGAGGCCGCTGATTTCGCTACCTTCGATGCGGATCGAGCCAGCGTCGGGCTTTTCGAGGCCGTTGACGCAGCGGATCAGCGTGGACTTGCCCGCGCCGCTGCGACCGATAATGCCGAGGATTTCGCCGCGTGATACGGAGAGCGACACGCCATTGATGGCTGCCGTGTTACCGAACATTCGGCGCACGTCTTTCATCTCGACGATGGGCGCTGTTGCGGTGGATGGCGATTCAATGATCACGGGGGTCACGGTCGTTTCTTCTATAGTTTGAAGCACCGCTGCGCACAGCGGCAAACTGCAATCGGATAAGGCTTCAGGAATGATGAGGCCTGGCTAAGCCATGGAGCTAATGCTCAACGCCGATGCTTTTGGGCATTTTTTTTCATACGTCAATAAAAGCCGCGCCGGAAACACTTTCCGGCGCGGTGTTTTACGGATGAAAAGCCTATTTCCAGGCCGGAATTCCGGTGCCCTTATAGGCGCGGTCGAGCTCGGCCTTCACGGCGTCGTTCTGGAACGAAGCGACCAGATTCTTCACCCATTCGGCGTTTTCGTCTTCGGTGCGGACCGCGATGAAGTTGTTGTAAGGATTGTTTTCCTTCGATTCCCAACCGATGGCTTCTTCCTTCTTCAGACCTGCCTTGGCAGCCCAGTCATTGTTGACGATGGCTGCATCGAGATCGTCGATGGAACGACCAACCACACCGGCGTCAAGTTCCTTGATTTCAAGCTTCTTCGGATTTTCGACGATGTCGATCGGCGTTGCGAGAATGCCTGCATCCGGCGTCAGCTTGATCAGGCCCTTTTCTTCGAGAACGCGAAGCGCGCGGCCTTCGTTCGACGGATCATTCGGCACGCCGATGACGCCGCCTTCCTTCACTTCGTCGAGGCTCTTGTGCTTGCGCGAATAGATGCCGATCGGCCAGACAGCCGTGTAACCGGCAACGCTGATCTTGTAGCCGTGCTGCTTGATCTGCTCATCGAGATAAGGCTTGTGCTGGAAGGCGTTGGCGTCGATTTCCTTGCGTTCCAGCGCTTCATTCGGCTGGTTATAGTCGTTGAAGGTCACGCGCTCGATGTTGAGGCCGTGCTTTTTGCCTTCTTCGGCGACAACTTTCCAGACGTCTTCGTCTTCGCCGCCCATGATGCCGACCTTGATGGTCTTGTCTTCTGCATGGCTCGGAGCCGAGGCAAAGCCAACGGTCAGCGCTGCAGCGGTGAAGAGAAGGGCTTTCAGACCGGCGCGACGGCTCAAAGCGTAACGGGAAAGGGCTGACGACATTTTTGTTTTCCTTAGCTGAACATTTTGGAAAGCCGGTCCCGGATTGCGATCATTAGATGATCATTCTCCCCAGCCCTCCCTGATGCCGATAATTCCCGTTTGCATGGAATTAAACAAGGAAAATTTTTTCTGAAAATTGAGCAGCAGCAAATCTGAAATTGCGTTCACAGACGCGTGAGCGGATTGCCATTTCCGCTCACGGTTCTCTCAGGAATCTGGTTCTATCTATTGTCGGCGATAATCATCTGTGCGGCCTTCTCGGCGATCATCAGCGTCGGCGAATTGGTGTTGCCGGAGGTGATGGTCGGCATGATGGAAGCATCGGCGATAAGCAATCCTGCAATGCCATTGACCCGCAGGCGTGGATCGACAATTGCTTCCGCGTCCTGTCCCATGCGGCAGGTGCCGACCGGATGGAAAATGGTCGTGCCGATATCGCCTGCGGCTTTTTCCAGCTGTTCCTGCGTTTCATAACTCGGGCCGGGCTTGAATTCCTCCGGGTGGTATTGCTGCAAAGGCGCCTGCGCAACGATATGACGGGTGAGGCGGATTGCATCGGCGGCGACGCGGCGATCGCTTTCTTCCGCCAGATAGTTCGGCCGGATGGCCGGTTGGGCACGGTGATCCGGCGATTTGACGTGGATCGAGCCGCGACTGTCCGGGCGCAGATTGCATACGCTGGCCGTGAAAGCGGGGAAGGGGTGAACGTTTTCGCCGAATTTTTCGAGGCTCAGCGGCTGCACATGATATTGCAGATTGGCGGTTTCGTAAGACGGGTCTGAACGGGTGAAGACGCCAAGCTGGCTTGGGGCCATCGACATGGGGCCGGACTGGCGCAGCAGATATTCCAGCCCGATCATCGCCTTGCCGAAAAGCTTGTTGGCCTTCTCATTGAGGGTCGGAATTCCGGTGACCTTATAGGCGCAGCGCAGTTGCAAATGATCCTGAAGGTTCTCGCCAACCTGGCTGCGTTCCAGCGTGACCGGAATGCCTGCCTGCTGCAGCACGTCACCGCGCCCGATGCCCGACAGTTCCAGCACATGCGGCGAGCCGACGGAACCGGCAGCGAGAATGACCTCGCGCCTTGCCCTAACAGTGCGGGCCGCGCCGTTCTGGTCGAAGGTCACGCCGTTGGCGCGGAGTTCTGCAATCTCGATGCGGCGTACATGTGCGCCGGTTTCAACGCGCAGGTTTTTGCGTTCCAGCGCCGGGCGCAAAAAGGCCTTGGCGGTATTCCAGCGAATGCCGCGCTTCTGATTGACCTTGAAATAGGACACGCCTTCATTGTCACCGCGATTGAAGTCGTCGGTGGCGGGGATGCCAGCGGCAACGGCGGCATCGCGGAAAGCATCGAGAATATCCCAATGCAGGCGGGCGTTTTCGACACGCCATTCGCCGCCGGTGCCGTGCAAGGCGCTCGCGCCCGCATAATAATCTTCCGATTTCTTGAATAGCGGCAGCACATCGTCCCAGCCCCAGCCTTCGCAACCGGCCTGCCGCCAGAGATCATAGTCGCGGGCCTGACCGCGCATATAGATCATGCCGTTGATCGACGAGCAGCCGCCGAGCACCTTGCCGCGCGGATAGCCGAGCGCACGACCGTTCAGGCCGGGTTCGGCTTCCGTGGTGAAGCACCAGTCGGTGCGCGGATTGCCGATACAATAGAGGTAGCCGACCGGGATGTGGATCCACGCATAATTGTCTTTGCCGCCCGCTTCGAGCAGCAGGACGGAGCGGTCGGGGTTTTCGGACAGTCGGTTCGCGAGCGCGCAGCCTGCCGTGCCCGCGCCAACGATGATGTAATCGTAGGTGTCGGTCATGATTGCATATCCAGTAAATGCGGAGCCGCGATCAGCAGACGCAGCGGCTCATTGATGGGTAATTACCCGAACAGTTTCTTTCCTAGACGTGAGGCATAGAACTCTCCGACGATACCTTTACGGAAGAGGATGACACATGCCATGAAGATGAGACCCGTGACGATTGTGACGGGGAAGTCGGATGTTGCGAGATAGTTCTGGAGGGCGACGACGAAGGCGGCGCCGACGATGGGTCCGATCAGCGTGCCGATGCCGCCAAGCAGCGTCATCAGGATGACCTCGCCCGACATCTGCCAGCCGACATCGGTCAGCGTTGCAAACTGGAAGACAAGCGCCTTCATGCCGCCTGCAAGGCCCGCAAGGCCTGCCGACATCACGAATGCGGCCAGCTTGTACTGATTGACGGAATAGCCGAGCGATATGGCGCGGTTTTCGTTCTCTCGCACCGATTTCAGGATCATGCCGAAGGGCGAGTTGGTGATGCGCCAGATGGCGAAGACCCCAAGCACGAACACAGCCAGCACAAAGTAATACATGTTCATCGGACTGTTGAGATCGATGAAG
>Ga0153948_1000383_pt1 | contig 23911 bp, 20 predicted proteins | sample TSNJ032MetaG_FD_104696 | JGI IMG/M metagenome (GOLD analysis project Ga0153948, IMG submission 104696) | Attine ant fungus gardens microbial communities from New Jersey, USA - TSNJ032 MetaG | ecosystem: Host-associated > Fungi > Mycelium > Unclassified | place: USA: New Jersey, Wharton State... | reverse complement strand
TGCCATTGGTGTCATGTGATGGAAGAAGAATCATTTGAGAAGGAAGAGGTCGCGAATATACTTAACCATTCTTTTGTAGCGATTAAAGTGGATAAAGAAGAAAGACCGGATATTGATGCGGTATATATGACCGTTTGCCAGATGCTTACACATTCTGGTGGATGGCCGCTTACGATCCTAATGACTCCAGAACAAAAGCCTTTTTACGCCGGCACTTATCTGCCGATACATTCACGGTACAATCATATTGGATTGATCGAATTATTAGAGGAAGCGATGCATAAATGGCAGAAAGAGCAAAAAGAATTGCGTAAAGTGGGAGAGGATGTCTACAAACATTTAACCATAGCCGCTTTGGAGAAAAATGATAATCAGGATCCGGGCATACAGCTCATTGAACGTGCGGTTGCCCAATTCCAAAGCAGCTATGATAGCGTGCATGGAGGATTTGGATCGGCTCCTAAATTTCCGATGCCACATAATCTGCTGTTTCTCCTGCGTTATGGAACGCTTGAGGGATGCAAAAACGCCTTGACTATGGCAGAAGATACATTAATCCATATGTACCTTGGTGGAATATTTGACCATATTGGTGGAGGATTCTCCCGATATTCTACGGATGACAGGTGGCTTGTACCGCATTTTGAAAAGATGCTTTATGATAATGCGCTATTATCATATGTATATATTGAAGCATTTCAATTAACGGGGATTCAATTATTTAGTCAAATTGCGCAGAAGATAATAGGTTATGTATTGCATGAACTGTCAGATAAAAAGGGCGGTTTCTATTGTGGACAAGATGCTGATAGTGAAGGTGTTGAAGGCAAGTATTATGTATTTGATAAAGATGAGATTCTCAATCTGCTGGGGCATGACACCGGAACTAAATTCTGTGAATGGTATATGATCAATGAAAATGGAAATTTTGAAGGGAAAAATATACCGAATCTATTAGAGAACACAAGCTATCACCATGAAAAAAAGGAGCTTGAGTCAGCCCGACAAGCGGTATATGATTATCGTTTGAGCAGGAATCAGCTTCACAAGGACGATAAGGTACTAACCTCCTGGAATGCGATGATGATAGCGGCATTGGCTAAAGCCTCATTTGTATTTGGTGATGAAAACTATTTGGAGTTAGCTAAGAAAGCACAATCATTTATTGATAAGTATCTGACACTACAAGACAACCGTCTCTTTGTACGATGGCGGGAAGGTCACGCTGCCAACGCCGGACAATTAGATGATTATGCTTTTTATGCATGGTCATTAATAGAATTGTATGAGAGTAGTTTTGATATAAACTATTTAGCAAAGGCAGTCGCAGTAGCTGATAAAATGACCGCTCTATTTTGGGATGAAGAAAAAGGGGGCTTTTATCTATCTTCCAGTGATTCAGAGCAGTTGATTGTGCGCCCGAAAGAAATATATGATGGTGCGATTCCGTCAGGAAATTCAGTTGCGGCGTTGGTATTGGTTCGTCTAAGCCATATCACTGCGTCAGATCAATGGCGTAGATACAGCGATAAGCAGCTTTCTTATCTTGCTGGTGCAGCTGCACGTAATCCCATGGCGCACAGCTTTTCCCTGATTGCGATGCTTAATGTACTGTATCCGACAGTAGAGATAATCTGTGTTACGAAGCAGCAGAATAATAAGAGAATCAATCAATTCATTAAGAAGTATGGCAGCACTAATCTAAATGTTCTTGTTAAAACACAGGATAACGAAGATGTATTATGCAAAATTGCTCCGTTTACAAAGGATTATCCTATTCCTAATAAGGGAATTGCATACTATATATGTAGAGACGGCGCATGTAATGCACCAATATTTGAAGAACATTAAAAATCATCAGGTTTGAAGGTGAAATAATGTTGTAAAAATCGAACTGGTGTGCTACAATATAAATCTAGAACGGATGGAGTGCAAGTTAAACTTAAAAAGTGAGGCATCATATAAAATGGACTTGGGTCAAGTTTTTACAAATGAAAATGTTGCAGAATATATGGTGTCATTATTTAATCTAAATAATACAGCAACTATTTTGGAACCGTGTTTTGGAGCAGGCGCATTCTTAAAGGCTTGCATGAATCAGGGGTATAATAACGTCACTGGATACGAACTGGATGAAACTCTTTATAAAGAGGTACAGGAGAAATATCCTGATTTTGCTTTGCATAACCAAGATTTCTTATGTACAAACTTTGAAATTAAGTACGATGGTATTATTATGAATCCACCATATATAAGACAAGAGAAGATAGATGACCTGCATTCTTATAATATTACCAAAGATGTGTTGAGACAGAATCATCTTTTTGCGAAATTGCCACGAACCGCAAATATGTATATGTATTTCATATTCAAGGCAATTGATGCACTAAAAAGCAAGGGGGAATTAGTGGTGATTTTTCCGAGCAGTTGGCTACAAGCAAGAAGTGGGAGGATATTTGAAAAACTGCTTTATTCGGAATGTACCCTAAAACAACAAATACATATTTCTGGAGAAGTGTTTGAAAAAGATGCCTTAGTAGAGGTTGTGATCTTAAAGCTGATAAAGGGAAAGGTTGCTATCGAATCTGAAACAAAAAACTTAGAAATTTTAAATGGACAGTTTGTTGATAAAGTATTTTGTGCTGTTAATGGAACCATAGATTTTAATATGAGGTTTGAGAAATATGCAAGAGTAAGGAGAGGATTAACCACTGGTTTTAATACCATGTTTATTAATCCTGTTTTGAAAAATGAATCATCAAAAAAAGCATTAGTGCCAATCATTTCTTCACCTAAATCTATAGATGGCTATAGTACTAATACTGCAGAAACAGATATACTATTTGCCCCTACAAATGATATCCGACTGAATGAAGAGATAATGACATACATTTCATTTTGGGAAAATCATATTTTGCAAACAGGAACTCCTAAGATATTGTTCGAGAAGATTCGACAAGGGGTATCTTGGTACAGCATTAGACCTTTCGATAGTCGTGGAATCTTGTTTAGTTATTTTGTGAGAAATGATATGAAGTTTATAGACAATAGTCTTGGCACACTGGCACGAGACAACTTTTATATTATCTATCCTAGAATTGATCATATGTTGTTATTTGCTTTGCTAAACAACTATTACACATATTATCAGCTTGAAAAAGTAGGTAAGAAATACGGTGCGGGTTTGTTGAAACTGCAACGATATGATTTAGAAGATTTGAAATTTCTGAATATTGACACTATTTCGGAAAATGATAAAATAAGATTGAGCGAATTGGCTATGCGGTTATCTACTGATGGAGATGAGTCACTTATTAGTGAGATTACCGAAGTGATTGCTACTTATTCCGATGTTAACTTTAAAGAAATAACCAATCAATACAACGAAATCAAGAGACAGAGGTTGGAGGGTTGAACAAATGGCAATTAGTATAGTGAGCCTTTTTTCAGGAGGTGGAGGGTTAGACCTTGGGTTTAATAGTGCTGGGTACAATATTGTATGGGCAATTGATAATAATAGTAATGCTGTAGCAACATACAAAGCTAATATCGGGGATCATATCATTTGCGCTGATATTAACAGTGTTGATGTGACGAACATTCCGTGTGCAGATGTGGTGATTGGTGGTCCGCCGTGCCAGTCATTTTCCCTTGCAGGAAAAAGAAATGCTGAAGATGAACGAGGGCAATTGGTTTGGAAGTACATCCAAATTATCGAGCAGATGAAGCCTAAAGCGTTTGTATTTGAAAATGTTACTGGACTGCTCTCTGCGAAGAATTCGGAAGGTAGAAAGATAATAGAGCTTTTGAAACAGGCGTTCAGTGAAATTGGATACATGATATCAACAAAGACTGTAAATGCGGCTGACTATGGAGTGCCTCAAAGAAGAAAGCGTGTAATCATTGTTGGTTTGAAAAATGGGGATTTATTTAATTTTCCTGCCGCTACCCATTGTGAAGACGGCAACGGACTTAAGCGTTATGTTGGTGTTGAGGAGGCATTGGGTGATTTGCCGTCAGCAGTTGAAGATGAGAAGTTAACTGTGGATTATTTGGTGAATCCTCAGAATGAATACCAAAAAAGAATGCGAGCAATTGGTAAAGTATCTGAGCATTTTATGCCTAAAATGAGTGAATTAGATAAGTACATAATATCACATGTAAAACCTGGTGGTAATTATATGGATATTCCGGCAGATGTGAATTCCACAAGAATCAGAAGATTACAGCAAGATGGCGGACATACAACCTGCTATGGTCGTTTGTTGCCGGATGCTCCGTCTTATACTATAAACACATATTTTAACAGACCTAATGTAGGTTGCAATATTCATTATTCAGCGGAGCGCTTAATAACAGTTCGAGAAGCATTGAGATTGCAATCCTTTCCTGATTCATATGTGATAGTATCATCAAGTAAACAAGGTAAAAATCTCATTGTTGGGAATGCGGTTCCTCCTATATTGGCCGAGATTATTGCAAAGGAATTGAAAAATTATATTTAGACAGGAGGAAACTTATGTGGATTTCTTATTCTGATTCAGAAGTTAATAGATTCCATCCAGTATGTGAAAGAGCATTGAATTATGCTTTGCAGTTGCTTGGAAAAGAGAGCGAATATAGAGTTGTGCATCATCAGTATACCGGTACATTGGAAATGGATTTTGCGCTGCTAAATATTGCTACTGGGAAATATCTCTGTGTTATAGAAGTTAAAAGAACTCCCTCTGATGTTCATAGTGCGAGGTGTCAGTTCCAGGCAATGTCTTATGTACAAATGAATGCGAATGAATCTGAGAAGCCTTTTTATATTCTTACCAATTTAGAATATGCCTTCGCTTTTAGATATGATTCAAGCAGACCTCGAGTGTTTCAACAGATGTTGAAGCCAGGTCTTTCAACTATAGGTAGTTTTACAGATGATGATGAAGAAATCTTCATTAAGAAACTTGCGGAATACTTTAAGGATAAAATATCTGAATACTGCACTGATACTTACGATTATTTGGTCACATTAGAAGAATTCGCACTGCATATGGAGCAGATTAAAGATGATTCAAAACGGTGGAAGAGTCATTTGGCCTTATTGCTTTATGAGTATATTAGAGGAGCATTTACTTTTTTGAATAGAAATGATCTGTTAGATATACGAATATTCCAAAATGATATTGCAAGGATTTGTAATGAAGCAGCAAGCGTTAATTTCAAGGATATTTTTAATTACGAAGATACTGTGTTTGAACAGAATGCTGTCGTTGATAATTCTGCGCTTGTCAATCTATATGATTTTGGCAATCAAAATATTTCAGGAGACTCTGTGTCTGGTGTTTTGCATCAAATTGTGTCTGCCGGACATGAGCATGAAGGTGAAGTTCCAACAGATTTGGAATTAGGTCGCATAGTTGCAGAATTAGCAAAGTACATCAACGGTGATTTGGATACAGAAGATTTGTTATGTGATCCGGCAGCAGGCAGTGGAAACCTTGTTAGTTCAGCAGTGGACGCTTTTGGATTAAGACCAGCACAGATTCTTGTAAATGATTGGAACCCAAAACTACTGGAGCTGTTATCACTTAGATTAGGCTTGAATTTCGCGAAGACCATTTCTCGTGATAATTCTCCTTCAATCCACAATAAAAATGTTGCCGATCTAGGTATATCTTTTTTTGACAAGGTAAAGGTAATTGTAATGAATCCCCCATTTGTGGCAGGCATTAATTGTGTAGAGAGAAAACAAGCATTTTACGGTAAAATTCATTCATTGGCGGGAAGAGATACCGAAACGAATATTGGACAGATGCCATTAGAGGCGGCTTTTCTTGAATTAATGACCTATTTAGTAAAACCTGGAACTACAATTGCTTGTATATTTCCAAAAACACACTTGATGGCGCGTGGTAATGAAGCGCAGTTAATAAGGAGGTTAATCCTTAATAATCTAGGATTACAATTAGTGTTCACATATCCTGGCGATGAAATTTTTGACGATGTAACTAAAGATACCTGCGTATTGGTAGGTAAAGCGATGAAACCAAGTCATTATGTTGAGGTTGTGTCCAGCTACGAAAAAATCCCGGATTTAGATACGCACCGTTTTTCACAGTCATTAACCCAAGCATTTTCTGTAGACTTTATGCCATTGATGCCAGGCATTGTTGCGCGTAAAGTTTCTGCTGAGATGTTGAGAAATAGCATTGCAGATGGTTGGCGTTCTTTAAATAGTGAGATGGTGGATGCTATCGCATTTGTCAAAGATAATTTCGCATACTCTCCAGTTATGAAAGCTTTATCAGAGTATGAATTTCCTGTGAAACGTGGTTGTGCTGGCAATAGTGGAGGCAGTGATATTCTGTTTTTTGATTCGCGAAAGGACTTATATAGTCAATTTGAAGGAAAGAATACTGTGTTAAAGGCAGGGATGCGAAATGCACGGTTGGACACTCTTGACATCGGTAATGGTGACTCAAAGTATTTAGATGTTACAGCGAATGATGAGATGATGGTAGGTGATATTATTGATGCATATATTCAGCTGCCCCCTCGTAGTGGCAGACAGCAAAGACGGCAGAAATACAAGGAGGAATGGAAACGAATTCTAGAAAAAGAAAGTCGTAATGGTTTTTCAGCGAATTCTGTTCTTATCCCTCGTGCGATTAGAGCGGTTGGAAGAGCATATTTATCTGGAGAGCAAGTATTCGTTTCGACAAATTTTGTTGTATGCACGTTGCCTTCTTATGATAAGGCGCTAACGCTATCTTCATGGATGACAAGTATTTTCTTTCAACTAATTTGTGAAGTGTCCTCAAAAGACCAAGATGGCATGAGAAAGATGGAAGTCAATGACATTAAAAAGGCATATGTTCCGCAATTGGATGCCATTTCTAAAAACACCATCAACAAAATAAATGCGATAAAAGATGATATAGTATTTGTCAATCTGAACAAGCCTGAAATCAGAACGATAGACAGGATATGGGCTGAGGAACTGTTTGATGATGAGGCTGATGAGATATTAGAAAAGACACAAAGACTATTAGGATTTTTGGCAAACAGAAGAAATCCATGAGTGATAAACTGATAATCCAGAGGTTTTTCAATATTTTACGTGAAATTTCAGCTAATATATGTTACAGTATTTCTAATAAAGTAATATAGAAAGAGTCAACTCTATAAGAGTACTGTGAGAGGGAATACGAATGGAACTATATAATTATTTAAAGCAATATCCAGATGAAAAGGGTTATTATGAACAATATGGAGGAAGTTTTCTGCCTGATGAGCTAATACCTGCATTTGAAGAAATCACGACAGCCTACCAGGCCATTTGCCATTCGGCACAATTTATTGCCGAGCTGCGCAGAATCAGAAAAGAATTTCAGGGGCGTCCAACACCGGTTTATCACTGTGAACGTCTTTCTAAATCTATCGGTGGCGGCACCTGCCAGATCTATCTAAAGCGTGAGGACTTAAATCATACCGGTGCGCACAAGTTAAATCATTGCATGGGTGAAGGTCTGCTGGCAAAATATATGGGCAAAAAGAAATTGATCGCAGAGACAGGAGCGGGTCAGCATGGTGTGGCGTTGGCCACGGCAGCTGCTTACTTTGGTCTTGAGTGCGAGATTCATATGGGTGAGGTTGATATCGAAAAGCAGGCGCCCAATGTGACCCGAATGAAAATCCTTGGAGCCAAGGTGGTGCCGGTGACTCGTGGGCTTAAGACCTTAAAGGAAGCTGTGGATTCGGCCTTTGAAGCCTATGCAAGAGATTATCAGGATGCCATTTATTGTATCGGATCCGCAGTGGGACCGCATCCATTCCCAATGATGGTACGTGATTTTCAAATGTGTATTGGACAAGAAGCCAGGGAACAGTTTTTAGATATGACTGGTATCCTTCCGAATGCAGTTGTGGCATGCGTTGGCGGTGGCAGTAATTCGATTGGTACCTTTGTTCCCTTTATTGGCGATCCGGTAGATATTTACGGTGTCGAGCCAATGGGACGAGGATCAGAAGTAGGAAACAATGCGGCTTCTATCACTTATGGCAAGAAAGGTGTTCTGCATGGTTTTGACAGCTATCTCCTTCAGGATGAAAATGGCAAGGCGGCACCAGTATATTCGATAGCCAGCGGATTAGATTATCCTTCCGTTGGACCGGAACATGCCATGCTGCATGATATGAAGCGGATTAATTATAGTTCCGTGACCGATGAAGAAGCGGTAGAAGCATTTTTTAAGCTATCCAGACTTGAAGGCATCATTCCAGCTATTGAAAGCGCCCATGCCCTAGCTTTTGCAATGAAGCTTGCCAAAGAGCGTAAAAAAGGCGCAATACTTGTGAATTTAAGTGGGCGGGGTGACAAAGATATTGATTTCGTCGTCGAAAAGTATGGTTATGGTGATCAATTCTAAATATAATTAGGATGCAACGGGGGAAGCTTAGATGGCTTCCCCCTAATTTTTTCTTTTCGATAGATAAATAACCCTTGACGAGTAATAAAAAAAGGAGTATGATTAAATCAACTGGTAATGACGTCATTACTAGTATCGTAAAATTGACAATTTGACAGAAAGGACGTAAGGGCATGGAAGATAGAGTACCTAAGTATTTCATTTTAAAAAAGGCAATTATTAAGAAGATAGAGTTGGAGGAATATGAGGTTGATAAACCTATTCCAAGTGAACGGGAATTAATAGAATCCTATAAAGTGAGCCGTATTACTGTAAGGAAAGCCATTGATGAACTGGTAAATGAAGGATACTTATACAAGATCCACGGAAAAGGAACCTATGTAAAAAGTGATGCATATAGCCAAGACTTATACTCTCTCACAAGCTGCACTGAGGACGTCGAGCGATTTGGTCTGGTGCCGTCAAAACTACTAGTGGATGCAAGAATGGTAAAGGCAGATACGAAACGATGCAAAGCTCTTAACCTAACAAGAGACGATTCAGTCTTTCGATTAGCCAGAGTACAATTGGCAGATCAAGAAGCCCTGAATTATACAGTATCATTTCTTCCGGAAAAGCTGTTCCCGGGAATCAATCAATATGACTTTGGGAAACATTCACTATACCAAATCTTGGAGAATGATTATAAAGTGAAGTTCACAAAAGCTACAAGGACATTTGAGGCAATATTGGCGAAGGGTGAAATCGCTAAGTTGCTTGATGTAAATGAGGGGATGCCAATTATTTTATTTAACTGCATCACCTTAGCGAATATCAATGGAAGGGAGGTGCCAATAGAAGCATTTACTTGTTACTATCGAACTGATAAATTTAAGTTTTATATCAACCAAGTTAGATAACATTAGGGAGGAGCTAATATGTTAAAGAATTGGAAAAGCATAATCTGCGTAATCAGTATTATGACAATGATGGGGGCATTACTTACCGGATGTGGAGCTGGTGAACAAACTAACGAGGGAACGAAGAAGATAGCGATTATATGCGACTCGGCAGGACAAAATGACAATGGATACAATCAATCGGCAGTCGAAGGTGCGAAAAAGGTCCAGGAAGAATTTGGTTTTGAGACAAAAATAGTAGAACCGACCAATGGCGTTCCGGCGGCATTAGAATCATTAGCGGAAGCCGGTTATGATATCGTATTTAATTTAGAGTATGATTTTGATGCACTAATTAAAGGGGTAGGTGGAGCGAAACCAATTGCGGAGACTTATCCTGACACAACATTTGTCTGTTTTAATGATAATCCAAATGTCAATGAGGATGGAACCCCTATCCACGATAATGTAATTTCCGTGCTATTTGATGTGCATGAGGGATCATTCTTAGCTGGCGCTTTAAGCGTTCAGGTTTTAGAAAATGCAGAGATCTTATTCGAAAGTGACAATTATAGTTTTACCCCAGTGGATCAGGGTGGCCGCGCAATTGGCTTTATAGGGGGAACGAATTCTAATGGCATCACTGTGTTTTCTTATGGATTTATCGAAGGAATCAATCATGCGGCGAAGAATGCCGGCACCACCTATAACTATTATTCGAAATATGATGCAGGATTTTCTGATCCGGCACTAGGAAGCACTGTAGCTGGCACTTATTACAATCAAGGCGCGAATATTGTATATGCAGTAGCAGGAAATGTCGGAGATGGCGCTACTTCAAAAGCAAAGGAAGTCGGCAAATTAGCCATTCAAGTAGATGCCGACAAAGATGCCCAGCAACCGGGCTTCGTATTAACAAGTGTATTGAAGAATACAGAAGTGCCGGTCTATGAACTTTCAAAGGCACTAAAAGAAGGGAAAATAGCGGAACAGGAATCATTATTAACATTTTCACTTTCAACTGGGGCGACAGGCATCACTGATTTATCAGAAATAGAAAAAACAATTGCCGATACGGAAGAAGCAAAAGCAAAATGGACCGAAATTAAGGCTTATATCGAAGAAGTAGAAGGTGAAATTGGCAACGGGACAATCAAAGTAACCAATGCTGCAATTGGAGAGGAATTTGATCAAAGCGCTTGTGAGAATGTGGTGATTAAATAAAGCAAAGAGGTGTTTTTAATGAACATAATACAAACAGTCGGTTTAACAAAATGCTTTGGGGACTTTGTTGCGAATGATTCCATCGATCTTTCCGTTGAAGAGACGGAGATAAAATGTATTGTTGGTGAAAACGGCGCTGGTAAATCCACCTTGATGAATATGCTTTACGGTTTGCTCTGGCCAACCAGTGGACAGATTTTAATACGAAATAAAGAGATTAAACTAAAAGGGCCAACCGATGCCATAAGACATGGCATCGGGATGGTTCATCAGCACTTTAAGCTGGTAAATAGTTTGACCGTATATGAAAATGTCATGTTAGGTGTGGAGGTCAATAAAGGACGTACTCCAATCATCGATCAAAAAGAAGAAATTAAAAAAGTAGCCGCTTTAATTGAACAATATGGGTTTCAACTCAACCCAACGGATAAAATAGAAGACATTTCAGTAGGCAGCAGGCAACGTGTAGAGATATTAAAGATGCTTTATCGAAATGTTGATATTCTTATCTTAGATGAGCCCACTGCAGTTTTGACCCCCCAGGAAGTGGATGAGCTAATGGTGAACTTAAAGAAGTTAAGAGAACAAGGAAAAACCATTATCGTTATCACACACAAATTACGGGAAGTGATGGAGCTTAGTGACAGTGTGACCGTGATTAAGCAAGGAAAAGTAGTAGGGAACCTTAAAACAGAAGATACATCTGAGGGAGAATTAGCGCAGCTAATGGTTGGAAGAGATGTTGTGCTGCCGGCGATATCAGAGCGAAATACTGATATTAGCGAGAAAGTGCTTTATGAAGTAAAGAACCTGACCACGATCAACGAAAGTGGAAAAGAACTGATCGATCGTATTTCCTTTCATGTGAAGGAAGGTGAGATATTAGGTGTAGCCGGGGTAGAGGGAAACGGTCAATCCGAGCTTGTCAAAGTACTGACAGGATTAATGGAAAGCACTGCGGGAACCGTGTTCCTAAAAGGCAAGGACCTAACCAATATATGGCCGAAGCAATTGAGAAAGAATGGCATTGGAATTATCCCAGAAGATCGCTATGGCCAGGGGCTCTGTAAAGATATGAGTATTGCGGATAATTGTATTGCAGGTCAACAAGATGACAAAGGATTTTGTAGATTAGGGATTTTAAATAAAAAATGCATCTGTGACAGACGCGATAAATATATCAAGGATTATGATATTCGCATCGGGAATGTTCAGGGGAATGTTTCTGACCTATCAGGAGGAAATGCGCAAAAAATCATTGTGGCCAGAGAATTAGAAGCGAATCCCCAATTACTAATAGCCTGTCAGCCGACAAGAGGGGTTGATATTGGTTCCATTGAATTCATCCATAAGCAATTGATCATGTTTCGGGATCAAGGGAAAGGCGTTTTGCTGATCTCAAGCGAATTATCAGAAATTTTAAGCTTATCAGACCGGATTATTGTTATGTTTAAAGGGCGACTTGTCGGGGAGTTAAGTTCAAAAGAAGTGACAAAGATGCAGATTGGTCTTTTGATGGCTGGAATCAGTGAAAGAGGGAGCAGTTTATGAAAGTCAATAAAGTGAAATATTTAAATGGATTGATCAATACGGTTCTCCCAGTTTTTCTGGCCTTCCTTATTGGTGGGATTGCAATTCTGGCCATCGGTGAGAACCCACTAAAAACATACTGGATATTAATGGAGAAATCCTTATTTACTAGCAAAGGATTGATGAATACCCTGCATTATGCGTCTCCGCTGATCTTAACAGGGCTGGCAATCGCCATTACCTTTAAAGCGAATCTTTATAATATGGGGGTAGAAGGCCAGATGCTGCTGGGAGGCTTTTTTGCAGGGATAACCGGAGCCTATTTGACCGGCATGAGCCCGCTTGTCCATAAGGTGATTTGTCTGGCAGTCGGTGTTTTGTGCGGTATGCTGTTTGCACTGGTTCCGGCTTTGTTAAAAGTAAAATGTAATGTCAATGAAATGGTCGTAACCCTCATGTTAAATTATGCCGTCTTAAAAGTGCTGGAATATTTAGCGACCGGTGTTTTCCGTGACTTAGGCTCGGGATATGTCGCTACGCCAATTATTCAAGAAAGTGCCATGTTTAACCGATCTGGCGCTTCAAGCCTCACCATGTTTTTCATTATTGCGATCATATGCCTGGCGATCATGTATGTTGTGATGAAGCACTCGAAATTAGGATATGAAATTACTGCGATTGGCAAGAATACAGAATTTGCAGAAGCTGCCGGAATGAATGTAAAGCGCAAAATCATGATGATGATGATGATCAGTGGCGCTCTTTCGGGACTAGCCGGCGCAGGGTATATGATGAGTGAGCAGTTTAAATTTACCTTAGGCTTCTCAGGAAGCCCGGGCCTTGGCTGGGATGGCATGCTGATTGCCTTGCTTGGTGGGCATAACCCGCTTGGGGTATTGGTGGCATCGATATTTTATGCCGCACTAAAGACAGGAAGTGACAACATCAATCTATATACAAACGTGCCAAAAGAAATCGTTGCAATGGTACAAGGATTGATTATTTTATTCCTCGCAGTTAAGTTTATAAAGAGGAGGGCGTCATAATGGATTTACTGAATCATATTTTATATGACACGATTTACCACAGCACACCAATAATTTTGTGTGTATTAGGTGGGATGTTTGCTTATAAGGCAAATGTTTTAAACATAGCACTAGAAGGCATGATGCTTAGCGGAGCCTTCTTCACTGCTTTAATTGTACTTTTGACTGAGAGTATCGCATTAGGCATTGTGGCAGGGATTTCCTCCAGCTTAATATTAGGCCTGATCTTTTCCTTTATGGGAATTACTAAAAAAGGAAATGTCATCATTGTTGGTTTAGCTGTTAATTTGTTTGTTCCTGCCTTAATCGCATTTATTCTTCAACTGATGAGCACTTCCAATATCAACCTGAACATGCTCGATGCCACAGCATTTAAAATAAACATTCCGATCATCAAAGATATCCCTTTATTAGGAGGCATGCTAAGCGGGCATCCACCGTTAACCTATCTAAGCTTTGCTGCAATTGCCCTGCTTTCGGTACTGATGTATCATACAAAATTTGGGATTTATGTCAGAGTGGTTGGTGAAAATGAGGATGCTGCCAAAAGTCTTGGAATAAAATCAGATTTATTTAAATATGCGGCAGTTCTAATCGGATCCGTTTGCTGTGCCCTGGCTGGAGTCAACTTATCCCTCGAGCGATTGGCTCTTTTTACAAATGATATGACAGCTGGAAGAGGATTTATTGCAATCGCAGCCATTTATTGCGGGCAAGGGAAACCGGTCGTATCGTCTATGTATGCGATTCTCTTTGGAGTCGCAAGAGCTCTGGCCATTAATTTAAGCATATATGCAGGAGCGGCATCCGGATTATTTGATATTATTCCGTATATCGTAATGGTAATCGTATTGGCAGTTGTGTCTGCACTAAAGTATCGCAATTCAAAATCCAGAATCATAAAATTAGAGTGATCAGGAGGCGGAAAACATGAAGCAGACAGCATTAATAATTGTAGATATGGTCAAAGATTTCACCCAACCGGACGGCTTAGTATTTTACCCACAGAATCGTGAGATTCTTCCAAGAATTAAAGCAGTGCTGGAAGAATGCCGAAAACACGAGGTCTTGATTGTATTCCTAAAGCATTGCAATCGAAAAGGAAAGCCCGACCGGAGGATTGAGAAGATGCGCCCAAACTGTATTGAAGGCAGCACCGGTGTGGAAATCGATGACATGCTTTTAGTCAAGGAAGAGGATTATGTAATCCCTAAAAGGAGATATAGTGGTTTTTTTGGCACAGATTTAGATTTGGTATTAAGAGAAAATGGAATTAAAACAGTGGTCATTGTCGGAACTAAGACAAATTGCTGCATACGGGCTACGGTAACAGATGCATTTTACTATGATTATGACGGCATCGTGTTAAGCGATTGCGTGGCAACAAATTCTGCCGCGGCACAAAGCGTGCACTTAGAAGATATTCATAAGTACTTGGGCACGGTTATGACAAGCCAGCAATTTGTCAAGAAGTTGGAACAAAAGGAACTTTAGAAAGGCGGCGATGAAAAAAATGAAAGTATTATCCAGTGGTTATGTCAGCATGGATCACATCATCAAAATAAATACTCCGGCTAAAATAGGGCGCACCTCCATTGTCACCAATAAGACGAATACTTTGATTTACTATGGTGGATGTTCAGTTAATATTGCCGCCGCATTGTGCAAGTTAGGCATTCAGACAATGCCATTGCTGCGGGTTGGGGGCGATTATGAATCCAATGGATTTAAAGCGTTTCTGAATGAAAATGAGATACCTACTGAAGGAATAAAAGTTTTGGCAGAGGAAGTGACATCTACTTGCTATTTAATCCAAGACAATGACGGCAACCACATTACTATATACTATCCGGGGGCAATGGATAATCGGTATTCAACCAGTCTTTCTGATGCGCTTTTTGAAGATTGCAGTTATGGCGTGATAACTGTCGCAGCCAAGGAAGATAATCAGGAATTCTATCGGCAGTGCAAGAAACATAAGATCCCGATTGCATTTGGGATGAAAGCTGATTTTAATGCCTTTCCGAAAGAGTTTTTATGGGAGCTGCTTTGTAACAGTCAGATTATTTTCACCAATGAGGCAGAGCGGGCGATTATCGAAGAGATGTATTATTTAAGAAGCATGACCGATCTGTTCGCCGATGGGAAAGCTGATATGATCATCACGACATATGGGAAAGACGGGAGCAGATATGAGCAACGAACCTCAAGCGGAGTCTTGACAGGAAAGACGCCTGCTTGCAAAGTCGAAGAAGTAGTCGATGCCACAGGTGCCGGAGATGCATATATCTCGGGATTTCTATATGGACATTTTAACGGTGAGGGCATTACGACTTGCTGTCAGCTGGGCAGTGCATTATCTGCTTTTGTCTTAGAAAAAGAAGGATGTTGTACAAATTTCCCTTCGCAGGAGGAACTATATAATCGAACCAGGAAGTAAAGGAGGAGAGAAGTGGGAACTTTATATTTAGGCGTAGATTCCAGTACGATTTCAAAATACGTATTATTCTCAGGAGATCCATGGAGAGTAGAGGTTTTGAAAAAGTATCTGGATGAACCAAAGAAAGTAGCATTTTCAAGAGAGTTTAATACATATACAGGCACTTATAAAGGCACCGCGATCACCGTGACTTCCACTGGGATAGGGGCACCAAGTGCCGCCATTGCCATGGAGGAAATGTATGAAGCGGGAATGGAAGTAGCAGTGCGTATGGGGACCGTTATGTCTTTAGAAGACGACATGCTTGGAAAATTTTTAATTCCATTAGCTGCAGTCAGAAAAGAATCCACCAGTAAGACTTATGTCGAAGAGGCTTATCCGGCCGTGGCTGATATTGAGTTGCTAAACTGTATGAATGAAACAGTAGTGAAAATGGGTTCGGAATATCGAAATGGCATCAATTGTACATTAGATGGATTTTACAGTCAGATGCATGATTCAAAATTTTCATTAGAATCGAACATTGATATGTCAGAAACCTTTACCTATCTAAAAAAAATAAAGGTAACCGGAATCGACATGGAATCCTCCTGCATGCTGACGCTAGGGCGATTGATGGGCGTCAAGACCTGTATTGTCACGATGGCAACGGTGCTAGAGAATTTAAAGAGTGCATTAAAAGGACAAGAGCGGATTGATGCCGAGGAGCTCCTTTGCAAAACCGTCCTTGAAGGAATCTGGCAGTACGCCAGTAGAAGGGAATGCGTATGAAGACAAATTGTTTTGAAATAAATTCAAAAACGATCATTGGGGTCGTTCACTGCCTGCCGTTGCCGGGAACAGCCAATTTTGACGGCGATTTTAATAAGATTTTGCAACAGGCCATTCAAGATGCTAAGACGATGGAGCAAGCAGGCGTAGATGCAGTTATTGTGGAAAATATGGGCGATACGCCTTTTGCAGCAAAAATGGGTGTGGAGCAAATAACGGCATTATCTGCGGCAGCAGCCTTAGTAAAGCAGGCAGTTGCGATTCCAGTTGGGATTGATGCGGCATTTAACGACTGTAAGACGGCGCTTTCTATTGCCGCAATCATCGGCGGTGCCTTTGTTCGCATTCCGGTATTTGTTGATACGGTCGTATTTACAGATGGCGTGATAGTGCCCTGCGCAAGAGAATGTATGATCACAAGAAAGCAGTTGGGCATCGAACATGTGAAGGTTATCGCAGACATACAAGTGAAGCACACACATATGCTATTGCCGCATATTACGATTGAGCAATCAGCAAAATCAGCAGTAGAATGTGGCGCGGACGGCATCATCGTGACCGGATCATTAATTGGGGAGCAAACGCCTTTAGAAATGATCAAGCGGGCAAAGAGTGTTGTTAATATACCCGTATTTGCAGGCAGTGGCGTCAATAAGAATAATATCAATCAACAATTTGAAATAGCAGATGGAGCGATCATTGGTTCTAGCTTAAAAGAAGATGGCGTGATTACCAATCCAATATCTTATCATTTGGTGCGGGAATTAGTGGATGCGCTCCTGTGATAGAAGGAGAAATGTGAAAGATATGATGAGACCAATGAAATTAGCAGGCAGCGAGCTTATGTTCGGGCAGGGGTGCCTGGAATATATAAAGAAAATGCTTTATAAAAATGTTTTCATAGTCGTTGGTGGAAGCAGTATGGAGAAGTCTGGAATGCTTAAAAAGGTTACCGGATATTTTATGGAGGCAGGTGCAAAAACCAAGGTTTTTAAAGGGGTAGAGCCGGATCCGTCGATTAATACTGTTTTGGAGGGCGCTGCAGAAATGATCGCTTTTTCACCTGATTTAATCGTTGCGTTGGGGGGCGGATCGGCGATGGATGCCGCAAAGGCTATGTGGGTTTATTATGAACACCCGGAGCTTAAAACGTTAAAAGCAATCGTGCCACCAAATCCAATCCCTAAATTAAGAAACAAAGCAAGGCTTTGCTGCATCCCTTCCACCAGCGGAACAGCAAGTGAGGTATCCAGATCGATTGTGATAACAGACAATGAAACAGGCCTAAAATATGGAATTGGTGATATGGAAATGATGCCTGATGTGGCAATATGCGACCCAGAAGTCACGCTCTCCATGCCCCCGCACATCACTGCCGAAACAGGTATGGATGCGCTGACCCATGCGATGGAAGCGCTGGTTTCTAACCGAGCCAATTATGTAAGCCATGTGCTTGCCTATCAGGCGGCAAAAGATATTATCAAGACATTGCCTAAGGCAGTGGCAGATGGCAGCGATATTGAAGCAAGAGAAACCATGTTAAATGCATCGATGATCGCTGGGATGGCATTTACAAATGTATCGCTAGGCATTGTCCATTCGATGGCGCATGCATTAGGGAGCTACTTTAAGCTGGCTCATGGATTTGCGGATGCTGTGGTTTTGCCATATGTCATTGAATTTAACGCTCAGAACCAGGAGGCTTGTAAAATATATGATGCCTTAGCAAAAGAATGTAAGAAAGAATCATTGGCAGAGCTTGTCAAAGCATTAAATAAGACACTAGGAATCCCAGCATGCTTGAAGGAAAGGGTTGAAGATGGCGTTTACATGAAACAATTGAATCTTTTAGCAGTGGCGGCGCTTAATGATGGATGCACCAAAACCAACCCTGTTATTCCTACAATAGAGCAGTTTAAAGAGTTATTTATCAAGGTTTATAGAGGAGCATAGGGTATGGAGATAATCTGTTATTTGTCCAATGGGTATCCAACGATTCAGGAAAGCTATCAAATGGCGTTTGAATACGTGGATGCCGGCTGTGATATCATCGAAATTGATTTTCCGGCGCGAGATCCTTATTTAGAGAGTGAGTACATATCAAATCGAATGTCAAAGGCACTTAAGATATGTGATGACTATCATCAATATATGGACAATGTCGCTCGGATGAAGCATGAGTTGAAAGAAACAAAGTTTATTATTTTAGTATATGAGGAAACCATCAAAGAGATTGGCGTTGAAGTATTTATTAACTACTGTTTAGAGCATCAATTTAAGGATATTATTTTAGTTAGCCATGAAGATGCGTCCATTAAAAATGAACTGATGGAGCACGGTCTGCTCGTTTCATGCTATATACAATATCAGCTTTTGGAAGACGAAATTAATTCAGCAAAGATGTCAAATGGATTCGTCTATTTTCAGGCAAAACCAACGGCAGGAATTGTTCATGAGAGATACAAGGCTTTAAAAGAGTGTATCCAATATTTAAGATCTTATGGAATTACCAGACCGATTTATTGCGGTGTCGGGGTGCATCAACCGGAGGATGTCAAAATGGTGAAGGAGGCCGGAGCCGATGCGGCATTTATAGGAAGCGCAATACTAAAGCTTCAAAATGATGTGGAGCAAATGAAGAATAAGATTCGGATGTTTAAAGAGTGTAGTTTATAATGGGGAGATATGATTAGAGCAAGCCCACAGTTCTTGAAAGTAAAGGACTGTGGGCTTTGTTAGTGCATTTCTTTAATGCCTCAAAGATGTTATAGTGCACAATACAACAAAGAAAATCCAATGATGATTTGTTAAAAAACCCATGACATTGCTAATAGAAATAAATAGAATGAATATATAACTTCTCGGAACCTCAATAAAAGAGATATTAACTGAAATTTGACAACTAAACAGCATGCAGGAAGAGAAATATTAGGAAAATGGACACAGAGGAAGGAGCTTTGAAAGAATAGTGGGTCTGAAAGCTTTATAAAATAAGAGCCGAAGATTCCGAGAATTTATATATAACGGTAAATGTGAAAATGGAGCAAATCAATCAGCAATTAAGGGGGAGAGATTTATGAATGGAAACCAGTTAAGTGCAGAAGCTAGTAAATATTACACCAAGATTCCAACAGGAGAAAAGGTTGCGTATGGATTCTGGGGTTTTGGCAGTGATCTTGTGTGGCAGACCGTTTCTCTTTATCTGACATTTTATTATACGGATATTTTTGGAATCTCAGCTGCTCAGGTTACCTTGCTTTTCCTAGTTTCAAGAATCTGGGATGCTATCAACGATCCACTGATGGGGATTATCATTGATAAAGTACATCTTAAAAACAAAAATAATTACAAGTATATACCATGGTTCCAGAGGCTGGTCATTCCGTTTGGCATTGTAACAGTCTTAGTGTTCACAACACCTGTAGATTTCAAAAATTGCATTTGCATGGTTCACCTACATTGTATTTGGAATGCTGTTTACAGCAGTCAGTATCCCTGTCATCTCTTTGTCATCGGCAATGACGCAGGATCCGATTGAGAGAACAAAGCTTAATTCATTTTGCCTTTTCTGCTCAGGAATAGGTGGTGTCAGCTGTTCAGTATTAGTACCTTTCCTTTCAGAGAGACTTGGAACAACACCTCAGACAGGGTATCAGAGAACCATGATCGTCATTTCAATCATAATGGTCATTTCGTATCTTACAACAAGCTTTTTTTGTAAGGAGCGTGTACCTGAGGTCAAGACGAATGATTCAGAAGGTAGCTTAACATTAAGTGATGTCCTTGAAATGTTTAAGAAGAACAGACCTCTTTTGATCCTCATCGCAATGTATCTTGCTGCTTATACATTTAATATTGTTATTTCATCAGTAGGAACATATTTTGTTACTTACAATCTGGAAGGAAAGATATCAGTAGGGATATGGTCACTTCTTCAGACATTACCTTCCATAATACCGATGCTCTTTGTGCCTGCGTTGGCTGCTAAAGTGGGTAAGAAAATGGTGGTTCAGACAGGCGGTATTATAGGTATAATAGGAGCTGCCATAGTCTATGTTATGCCTTCAGCATCACTTGTTGGACTTTGCATAGGAAAAGGTATTGGTGCATTGGGATATGGCATGGCAATCGCAGCTATATGGTCAACAATGCCCGATACAGTTGAGTATGGTGAGTATGTCATAGGAAAGCGTGCCGGTGGTCTAATCTTCTCACTAGCAACCTTCTCAATAAAGTTAGCTCTTGCAATTGCAGGCATAGTCCCCACTATCGTATTTTCAATAGTTGAATATGTTCCGAATGGTGTTCAGACAGCGGAATGTCTTGAAGCAATTAAGATAATGAATTCTATCATGCCTGGAATTATATTGCTTGTCGGCGTAATAATTTATTCACGCTATAGTCTGACTGAAAAGAGATATGCCGATATAGTTGAAATCCTTGCTGATAGACGTAAGGAAGCCAACAAGGTATAAAGGGAATGTTCGCGAATGAAGGCAGTTAAAAGATATGCTATCAAAAAAAGGAGAATTGATGATGGGAAGACTTGATGGAAAAGTAGCACTCATTACAGGAGCAAGCAGTGGTTTGGGAAAGGGTACCGCACATCTATTTGCAAAAGAAGGGGCAAAAATTGCAATCTGTGCTAGGCGGGTAGAAAAGCTGAAACAGACTGCGGAAGAATGCATTGAAGCTGGAGCGGAGGTTCATTGGCTGCCTGCCGATGTTACGAAAAAAGATAATCTTAAAAACTTGGTGACTTCCACAATGGAAAAATTTGGACGAATTGACATCTTAATGAACAATGCGGTATCCACCACTCAGTATGTGTCAATCATGGACAATACACAGGAAATGTGGGATAATGTTATGAAGACAGCTGTTGAAGCAACGTGGAATTTAATGCGTTTATGTCAGCCTATTATGAAAAAGCAAAAGTTTGGTCGCATCATTAACTTATCTTCTGATGCTGCATTTAAAGGTCCGGAGCTTTTTGGTGCATATGCAGTGGCAAAAGCAGGTGTACGTGCAATGACAATGGTTGCAGCTAGAGAGTGGAGTCCGGAAATCACGGTTAATAGTATAGGATTAACGAAGAGTTATAAAGACGGCACTCCTCAGGAGTCTATTGACGAGACTAATAGTGATGGCGGGTTTTGTGTTATTTGTCATCCGAATCTGAGACAAGAAGCCTGCCCAGTTAATGTTATTGGACCACTTGTAAAAGAGTTGACAGGTTATGTTGGTCTTGAAATCCTGAATGGTTGCATCAGCCAGGCACGCATTACAAATAATATACCAGATGCTGGTTCCGCTATGGCAACGGATCTTTGGGATGAGTTGCTCTCTTCAGGTAGAAAGCTTTGGGGATTTGGTTTTGATGATTATCATGCTCCCTATGAATTTGCAAGGGTATGGACTGTTTTCCTTTCAAGATCGGAAAAAATTGAAGATATTAAAGCTGCTGCGCAGGCTGGATCCCTGTACGTTTCCACGGGACTGGTACTAAAAAGCCTAGAGCTTAAGGATGATACCATATCTGTTTGTGCGAATTTCCCTAGCAGCGAAGAGGACACCATCAAATATGAGTTTTTCGGGTCACAAGGAAGGCTTCTCCACTCTGTCAATACTAAGAAGGCTGAATATGTGATTCCTAAGGATGAGAAGTATGTGCGTGTGGAGGCAGCTGCAGGTGATGGCTCCAGAGCATGGGTGCAGCCGATACTCCGTAAAGGGTCATAATACTAAGTGTTTTCTAATGAAAAAGTGGAGATTCCGAGAATTTATAGAAAATATGACAATTTTGCCACTTTTTTAAGATTGAATAATCTGGTCGCAGGTATTAGTTCTATGTTCGAAAATATTCTCAAGCTACGAAATAAATGCGAAGAAGCAATACAGAGTGCCTTAACAGGTCTGTTGTTACATCTACCGGAAAAGATTTTGCCATTTAAGGATGTCTATTTTTATAATTTGCTTTGTTCTATTAAAAAACATGAACTTATTAACAGCTTTTGTGTTTTTGATTTAGACAAGCTTAAGCAAGATGATTTAAAAAATGGAATAGATTTTTTTAACACCTTGAAAAGATATTCTTTGAAGGGCTGTAATATAAAGAAAGTAAGCGATGAAATGTATCTTCACAGAAATACTGTTAGTTACAGGGTATCAAAAGCATGTGAAATCTTGGATGTAGATATAGACTCAGCAGAGGATATCGCGCAACTTTTTATTTCTTTCAAGATTATGGAGCTTAAGGAAATGGATAATGATTTGTTAAATGATGAAACCTAAGTTTTATGGTGTTTAATAAACGCCTGAACAATAATATTTCTAGGAGGAGAGCAGCTATGAAAATAGTAGTACTTGACGGTTATACTGAAAATCCCGGGGATCTTTCTTGGGGAGCATTTGAGGCACTTGGAGAATTGAAGGTGTATGACAGAACATCTCATGACGATTTGGCTGAGGTAAAAAGTCGCATTGGGGATGCAGAAGTAGTTTACACGAACAAAACGCCTATGCCTAAGGAGGTATTTGATGCCTGCCCTAATATCAAATTTGTAGGTGTGCTTGCAACAGGTTACAATGTGGTAGATGTTGCAGCGGCAAAGGAAAAGGGAATTCCGGTTTGCAATATTCCAACCTATGGAACAAATGCTGTTGGACAGTTTGCAATTGCCCTGTTATTGGAGATATGCCACCACATTGGACATCACGATAATGCGGTTCACGAAGGAAAGTGGGAAAGTAATGCTGACTGGTGCTTTTGGGATTATCCTCTGATCGAACTTGCTCATAAAACTATGGGTATACTGGGTTATGGAAGAATCGGACAGGTTACCGGTCATATTGCACATGCTCTGGGAATGAATGTCATTGCATATGATTCCTATCAGAATTCCGCACTTGAATCAGAAACCTGTAAATATGAATCCTTGGACGGAGTGCTTTCAAAATCTGATGTAATCGTTTTGCATTGTCCTCTTTTTCCTGAAACAGAGGGCATTATCAATAAAAGCAATATAAACAAGATGAAGGATGGAGTAATCATAATCAATAATTCAAGAGGTCCTTTGGTGGTAGAGCAAGATTTAGCAGATGCTTTAAACAGCGGAAAAGTCTACGCTGCTGGGCTTGATGTGGTTTCCACAGAGCCTATCAAGGGTGACAATCCATTGCTCAAGTCAAAGAATTGCTTTATTACGCCCCATATTTCATGGGCTCCCAAAGAGAGCCGCCAGAGACTTATGGATATAGCTGTAGATAACCTTAAGGCTTTTATCAATGGAGTACCAGTAAATGTTGTGAACTTTTAATGATCCGACTTAAATCTATGTTTTGCTCATCCGAAGTTCCATTCAACAACTGACAAAATAGTATTCCTGTGATAGAATTAAAGAAGATAAAGTACGCATCGCCTGACGAATCAGGAAACGAGTTGTTTCACTGGTGCGAGCTTATCAATGCCAAGAGTAAGGAGGAATACAGGTTGTTGTCTGAGAAGAACGAATATATCAAGGAAGCAGTAGAGGAACTGGATAAGATCAACCAGGACAAACGGCTAAAAGAGGCCTATCTTAAAAGACAGATGGCTCTTATGGATGA
>Ga0153948_1000382_pt1 | contig 24038 bp, 22 predicted proteins | sample TSNJ032MetaG_FD_104696 | JGI IMG/M metagenome (GOLD analysis project Ga0153948, IMG submission 104696) | Attine ant fungus gardens microbial communities from New Jersey, USA - TSNJ032 MetaG | ecosystem: Host-associated > Fungi > Mycelium > Unclassified | place: USA: New Jersey, Wharton State... | reverse complement strand
GCCTGTCAAAAGGCGTTTTGCGCGTCTGGCTAAGGATAATGCCGCATGGCAAGGCAGACTAATACTGACTGGTAGACAGGCGCGCTCCGCATTAGTGGCGCGCGCGCCCGGTCCTTCAATTTACTTTGCCGTTGAAGTCGCTGGCAAAACGCTCGGCGATGGCCTGAATGGCTGCGTGAATGGGGCCTGCGGTCAGGCTCGGCAGAACAGATCCATCCACTACATAGACATTATCCAAACCATTCAGGCGCAGGTCGGGATCGACCACCGCTGCTGCATCCTTGCCCATGCGGCAGGTTCCCGATGGGTGGTGATGCGTGATGGCAGCCTTGGCAATGAAGGTGTCGATATCGTCCTCGGTTTCAACGGCTCCGGGGAGAATTTCGTGGTCGCGCCATTCGTCCAGCTCGGGGCGATGGCCGATTTCCCGCGCAGTCGCAAGGGCTGCCCGAAACAATCGCCGGTCGTTCTCGGTCTGGAGATATTGCGGGTCGATCCGCAGAGGATCGTCCAGTCCTGCGCCGGTTATGCGTATTTCACCCCGGCTTGTGGGGTGCGTAACGCCGAACAGGAAGGAATAGGCGCTGCCGGGTGCCGGCGCCGTGAAGAGTTCCGACACAATGGGCGCAACGCCACATCCGACGACGATTTCAGGCTGGCCGTCTGTCGCGGTGCCATCGGCGCGCATATAGGCCATGCTCTCCGAATGTTGCAGACGGGATGGTGCCAGCTTTTGTCTGGCAGCATAGAGATTGCCCGCACCCAACAGGTGATCCATCAGATTGCGGCCCAGTTCAGGTGCTTTGATGCGGCAGATCACACCAGCCTCACGCAGCACGTTTTCCGGCCCAATGCCGGAACGCATGAGAAGGGCCGGGCCTTCCAGTGAACCCGCCGAAAGGATGATCTGGTCGGCAGTGATCGTGGCGGAACCTTCCGGCCCGACGACTTCAAGACCCACGACGTGGGTGTTGTCGAAACTGAGATGTCGGGTCTTTGTGCTTGTCAGTATCGTCAGGTTCGCGCGCGCACGTACGCTTGGCGTCAGCCATGCTTCGGCAACCGTGATGCGTCGGCCGTCGCGGATCATCAGCGAGTTCGGCGTGACGCCAATCATCTGCCCGGTGCTATGACCGGGAATGCGGGGCAGGCCAAGTGCGGCACCCGCTTCGATGAAGGCGCGGGTCAGGGGGCTGACCTCTTCATCCGGTATCCATACCGGCATCGGGCCGCCCTTGCCGTGGACGCCGTCGCCGCCCAGCGCATGGTCTTCGTTGGCCATGAAGGCTTTCTGCAAACCTTCCCAGCTCCAGCGCTCATCGCCGGTTGCTTCCGCCCAGGCGGCAAAGTCGGCAGGATGGCCGCGCATATAACCCATGGCATGAAGCAGGCTGGAGCCGCCCAACGCCTTGCCACGCGCCCATGCAAAGCTTCGACCGGCAGCACCCGGCTGTGGGACGGTATTATAATCCCAATCATAGGGGCGATGCTGGATGGCGGGCCACATGGCCGGTTTCCAGATATCGGGGTCTGTCGGCTCGCCGCCAGCCTCGATCAGCACGACCTGCCGCGCCGGATCTTCGCTCAGCCGTGCGGCGAGAAGGGCGCCAGCAGAGCCGGCGCCGATGATTGCCACGTCGTATTGTGCCATGGCCTTACTTCTGATCCGCAGGAACCACGACGCCTTCCAGTGTCATGACTTCGCCATCGAGAGAGACAGAGCAATTGCGCAGCGGAATGTCGAGATGGCATGGCGTATCACGATCGCCGCCGGCTTCGGTATTCGGACCCGACGACCACAGGAAATTGCCTGCGAAGGAGCGCGCATCCATGCCGAGCTGTGCCTCGGGGTTGTATAGGCCGAGCACCGTCCAGTTGGCGCGGTTTTCCAGACCCCAGCCGACATGGGCCATGGCGTAGGCGCGGGGGTCATTGAAGCTGTCCATGAACTTGCGCATGAACTCGGCGTCGTAACCGCCCATGATATCGACGATAAAGCCTTTTTCGATGGTGACCGTAATCGGCGCGCGTGCGTATTTCTTGAACGGCAGCAGGATGTCGCCTTCGTCGATGACGATGGTGCCTTCGGCACTGCCTTCATCCGGCCAGCGGGCGGAAAAGCAGCTTGGCCAGTGGTCCCAGCGGCCCGGCTCATCGGCAAGGCCATATTGCGTCAGAACCGGATATTGACCGAGGCGGCAGCGGAAATCCGTACCGGCTTTCGAGGTCACGTGCATTTCCTTGGCCGCGCCGATCTTCTTGGCGGCAGCGAGAACGCGCAGCTTGTCTTCCGGGCGCGGAATCTGGCGCATCATGATTGCCGGTGGTTCCACCGCCAGCAGCATGCGCGTGCCCGTCTTCAGTACTTCTTCCTGCTCTTTCGAAAACAGAAGCTGCAACGTGTCGATGACCATGTCGGACGCCATGAGGCAGGCCAGTGCTGCCGAATTGCCGTCGAGCGGCGTCTTGCCGATATAGCCAGACTTGTCTGGCGAGATCGCTTTTTCAGCGTTGACCGGAGCAAGGTTCAGTTCGGTCACGACTGCGCCGAGATCCGAAGCTGCAAGCTTGGCGATATAGGCGATCTGCTTGTTGCTGTCGTCACTCGTCAGAATGGTGACCTGTTCGCCAGCTTTCAGGTTGCACATTTCGAGCACCTGTCTCCAGCCCTTCAGGAACTGAGCGTCGCTGATTGACATGATATGATACCTCCATTGGGCGTCTGCCCGTTTGACATTGTGGCTGCACCAGAGAGCACGTCGGCCAGTCCCGATGAAGAAAGTGCTCTATCTATTTGTTATTATGATTGTTCTGGTGCAGCCTGTTCCCACTCTGTCGGGTTGCTAGAGCACATCCCGAAAAGTGCGAAGCGGTTTTCGGATAAGATATGCGACAAAACAAAAGGCTAGAGCGGTTATTACGATTCAACCTCTGCTGAAACCGCTCTAGAGTGCGTTTTGGTTTGCCAGTGTGAAAAAGTTGCGGTTGTAGTGCAGCAGCGGCGATGTTTCGGGTCCGAAGCGGATTGCCTTTACATTGCCGATGAAAATCGAATGGCTGTCCGTCTCGGAGACCGTGGCGATCTCACAATCGAGATTGGCCATGGCGTCATCGAGAGCCGGAGCGCCCGTCGCAAGGCTTGTCCAGCGATAAGGCGCAAACTTGTCTTCGCCCATATGGCCGATCTGACCTGCAAAGCGCATGGCGACTTCACGCTGGCGGTCGGCGAGAATATTGACGCAGAAGCTTCCTGCTGAAGTGATGGCCTTGTGCGCCTCGCCGAAACGATTGACGCAGACAAGCATGGAAGGCGGCGTCAGCGACATTGAGCAGACGGCAGTTGCTGTCAGGCCGCGCCGCTGATCGCCTTCACCGGCGGTGATGATGTTCACCGTCGCCGCAAGCTGGCGCATGGCGGAGCGAAAATCATCGGTCAGCTGATCGGTGGCTGGCTGGATCATAGGGTGCCTCCTTTTGCAGCAAGCACGGTTTCAAGAAAGAGCGCCGCTGAGGCGAGCCGGTGGTCGGCGCCGCGAGCGCCGACAAGCTGGACGCCGACTGGCAATCCCTTCGGGCCTTTGCCTGCCGGGAGGCAGATGAGCGGCACTTGCAGGACACTCCACAACCGGTTGAAAATCGGGTCGCCAGTCGGCGTTCCTTCCGGCGCTTCGCCCGGGGCGGCCAGCGTCAGCACCGCATCGAAGCGCGACAGGATCGAGTCCATCATGAGGCGGATGCCCGGAATTTCGACCATGGCGGCACGATAGCGGGCTTCATCGACGCGACCCTGATCTTCCATCATGGCGCGGGTAACGGGTGTCAGCCGATCCCAATAGCGGCTGGTCTCGGAGACGAGCGACTGGGTGACTTCCCAGCCCATGACGGCTTCATGCAAATCGAAAATTCCGTCAAACCATGAAGGAGCGGCCAGCACGGTTACGTCTGCGCCGGATGCTTCCGCAAGCGAAGCCAGCCGGTTGACGATGTCGATTGCATAGGCTTCCGCCTTTTCGAGCCGCGTGCCGAGCAGGACGCCGATGCGAGGGCGCGCCGGAGGTGTAAGGGCGGCGAGTTCGGATTTGCCGGTCAGCACCGCTGCGCAATGGGCTGCGTCGCCAATGTTACGGCTGAGAATGCCGAGCGTATCCAGCCCATGGCAGAGCACCTTAATCCCGACCGTATTGATCGCGCCGAAGGTTGGCTTGAAGGCGGTCACACCGCAAAAGCTTGCAGGGCGAATAACCGAACCGGAAGTTTGCGTGCCATAGGCCAGAGGCACCATGCCAGCGGCAACAGCAGCACAGGAACCGGATGACGATCCGCCCGGCGTATGGGCGGGATTGTGCGGGTTACGGGTTTTGTTCGGGCTTGCCATGGCAAGTTCCGTGCTCACTGTCTTGCCCAGGATCAAGCCGCCCGCATTGCGGGTGATCTGCACGGCTGGCGCATCCCATGGCGGCTGAAAGCCCTCATAGATACTCGTGCCATAGCCCGTTGGCATATCGGCAGTGTCGATGACATCCTTGACGCCAATCGGGACGCCAGCCAGCGGCCCCTTGGCCCCTGCGGCATCCATCGCATCGGCGGCGGCGCGCACTTGGGCGGCATCAAGGTGCTGCCACGCCATGACCGGGCCGTCTCTATCGGCAATGCGTTCAAGATAGGCTTCCGTTACAGCACGGGCGCTGAGAGCACCGGAGGCTACGGCAGCGGCGATGTCGCGAGCATCAAGGGCAAGGATTTCAGGGTTGTTCATCAAACATTTCCTCAGCCGAATATGGATGGGCGCCGGTCGATCCAGGGAGCGGCGCGTTCAAGCTCCGCCGCCAGCGCGAAAAGCAGTGCGTCGTTTCCAAAACCTGCACCGAGATGCGAGCCGATGGGCAGGCCATGGGAACTCATGCCGAGTGGAACCGACATGGCCGGGCAGCCGGATGTGTTGAAAACAGCGGTGAAAGGCGAATGCGACCAGAACAGATCGTAGAATTCGTCGATGTTCTTGCCCTGACCAGCGAGCTTGCCCAAGAGCGGCGCGGGTTCCGCAGCAGCAGGGGTCAGCATGACGTCATATGTGCTGAAGAAGCGGCCAAGCGCGCGCGCTGAAGCGTGAAGCTGGTTGACGGCCCATAAATAGCGGGTGCCGGGTATCGCCAGCGCTTCGCGGACCCATTGCTGATTGACAGGTTCAAGCTTGGCGATGTTGGCGGAGGCTGCATCGCCGCCGCTGACACCCAAAGCCGCGTTGACGCCGACGATGACACGCCATGCCGCTTTCAGCGCTTCCGCGTCATAGCCCGCATCGGCAACTTCTTCGACACTGTGTCCGAGGTCTTCCAGCAAACGCGCCGTGGCGCGCACGCTTTCAACCATGTCGGGGTCAATAGGGCTGCCGTCCGGCGCAGTAACAATCATCGCGACCTTGAGGCGCGGCGGTGTTTTGTCGACTGCCGCCAGATAGCTGCCCGGCGTGGCGGCGGGAGACGCCCATGGGTCACCAAGATCGCTGCCGCCTGTCACGTCAAGCATGGCTGCATTGTCGCGCACCGACCAGGTGACAGCGTGTGGTGTGGACATGCCGCCGATGGCTTCAGCGGCGACAGGCCCGACAGGATTGACCAGCCGCGACGGCTTGAACCCGAAAAGACCGCAATGGCTGGCAGGAAGGCGTGTGGAACCTGCGCCGTCCGAACTGTTGGCAAGCGGCACCATGCCGCTGGCGACAGCCGCAGTCGAGCCGCCGGATGAACCGCCCGCCGTGCGGTTGGTATCCCACGGATTGCGCGTTGGGCCGAAGGCGTCGGATTCGGTTGTGAAGCTCAGCGCAAATTCCGGCGTGTTGGATTTGCCGACAATCACCATGCCCGCCGCTTTATAGCGTGCGGTGATGGTAGAATCGCGCTTGCTGACGACATTGCGCAGCAGTTCCGATCCACTCGACAGAAGCATGCCTTCCGCTTCGAAGCCGGTGTTCTTCAACAGCATCGGAACGCCTGAAAGCGGGCTTTTGGCCAAGCCGTCGGCGACCTGCTTGCGCGCGAGATCGTAATGTGGGTGTACGACGGCATTGAGCTGCTTGTTGAGCCGCTCGATCCGTTCAATCGTGTTTTCGAGCACTTCGCTTGCGCTGATCTCCTTGCTGGAGATCAGACCGGCAATCGCGATGCCGTCGAGTTTCGCCAGATCATTCATCGTCTCAACTCATCTGCGCTTTGAAAAGATCGAGGTCCCACATGTCTTTGGTGCCCGCCAGCAGACCGTCTTGGAACTCGAATATATGCAGACCGTCAAGCGCGATCTGGCGCGGTTCGACATTGTCGCCACGCGGCGTGAAGGTGCCGGTCATGTGATAGGGAACCGCAACTTGATTGCCCGAGCGGATATAGCCGCGCCGTTCCCATGCAACATCGGGTAGCATGCGCCAGAAACCGGTTAGCCCCTCGGCCAGAGCGGCGTGTCCCTGACGGCGTTTTGCCATGGCGACTTCCTCGTGCCAGCCATCGGCGTGATAAAGCGAAGCCGCTCCTTCGGCATCGCGCGAAGTGTAAGCGCTATAAAAGCGGTCGATAAGCGTGGACTGATCCATCGCAATCTCCAACATGTCGCGAAAGAAGAAACCCCGCCCGATTGGCATCAGGCGGGGTCGTCAGAGCTTTACTCGATCCCGGCGATCTTCTTCACCTGGGCGACAAAGCCGTCGCGCTTGACTTCATTATAGAGTCGGGCGCGCAGGGCTGGAGCCGGTGTGGCGTTGACGTTTTCAAACAGGGCAACACGGCCAGCCAGCGAACCGGAGGTCATGTCCCAGATGAAATTCATCAACTGTTCCTTGACCATGGCCGATACGCCATGTCCGGGCAGCAGTTCATGCAGGAAGTGGCCCACTTCCGGATTGTCGAACGCCTTCTTGCCAAAACGCATCACCAGACCCTGACCACACAGTTCCTGCAGGATATGGATGATCTTCGGGTAGTTTTCGATCGAATACAGGCGACCGGCGGTCAGCATGCCGACATCGGGGCGCATGACATCGCCTTCGGTCGGGACAGCCAGTGCTTCGGCGGCGGTGACGAAGGCGCGGAGCGTCTGCGCATATTCGACCAGCTGGCCCAGCATCATCTGCACAGCCGGAATTTTGCCGGTTCCGAGATAATCGAGAACCATCTGGCCTGCGCCGACGAACAGTTCCGCCTTCACGGCGAGACGGGTCAGAACATGCCAATGCGCGAAGACGCAGACCGGGCCGTAATAGCTCATCGCCGTCGGATCGCCGAGGTTGAAAAGCCGTTCCTTCGGTACAAACACATTGTCGAACACGATGAACTGGTCGGCTTCTTCGCCGAGGCTCGATACCGGATGGTCAAACTTGCTCGACAATGGCTGCGAGACCATTTCACGCGAGATCATCTTGATGCCGGGCGTGTCGATTGGCACCGAACCCCAGATGCAGGCATCCGCAGGGGTTTCCTGAATGCCGCCGAGATTGGTGAAGAAAATATCGTTGGCCTGAGCCGCAATCGAGCCGACAGTCTTGGCGCCATAGATATAGACGCCGTCCTTCGTGACCTTGCGCGCCTTCAGGAGCGAGGCTTCCGAGGCCTTTGGCGAGGAACGGTCGGCCTGCGGTCCGGCGAGGCTTTCCGACGCGGTCAGGTTGTTGTTCTGACCATATTCCATGTAGCGTTCGATGTTTTCGGCGAAGTCCGGATCAATGCCGTCGATAAGCGACTTCTTCTTCTTGAAGGTCGGCAGATAGGCATAGAGACCAACAACGATGGAAGGCGCGAGATCTGGCGGGCGTCCGAAGGTGCCGGCGGTCTTGAGCGAAGTATATTCGATCATGCGGCGACGGGCGGCCAGATCTTCCTTGGTGCGGGGAATCTGCCACGAACGGCTGAGAACGGCCCCTGCCTTTTCGTCGTAATAGGTGGTGGCGTCGGCATGTTCTTCGGTAAACTGATCGTCGAACATCGAGGCCAGAAGGTCGATGCCCTTGGCCAGCGCGGGTTCGTCATAAACGGAGTTCAGTTTCGAACCGCCGACCCAGATCTGGCGGTTGTCCTTGAGGGACTCCTTATATTCCGCGCCGGTCTTCAGCCGATGCGGCGTGCTGGCTGGTTTTGTAGCTGTTCCCTGTGTCATTGGGCCTCCTATTTGCAATTGGAATCGCCGGTGTTCCCCGGTTTTATGGAGCGTTTCCGGTTATATAAATCAGGCGCTTTCGGCCTTTTCTTCACGCATTTGCCGGATCACATCCGAAGCAACGCGCATGGCGTCGAGCGCGGCAGGCACACCGCAATAAATCGCGGCCTGAAGAATGACCTCGACGATCTCGTTTTCGGTGATGCCATTGTTCAAGGCGCCACGAACGTGGATCTTGATTTCATGCGGACGGTTCAGCGCCGTCAGCATGGCGAGGTTGAGAAAACTGCGTGTCTTGCGCTCGAGACCGGGGCGGGTCCAGATTTCACCCCAGCACCATTCGGTGACGAGCTTTTGAAGCGGTGCGGTCAGATCGTCGGCATTGGCCAGCGACGGCGCGACATAAGCCTCGCCAAGCACTTCGCGCCGAACCTTCAACCCCTTTTGGAATTGTTCACCGTTGAATTCAGGACGAGTCATACATCTCTCCGTTAAGGTGGCTGTGCGCCAGCTTGTCCCCGTGGTTTTGTCTTTCTTATTGACCCAAGGTTAGACATGCCGGACTTGACCTGTCAATAGATTGTATGACAAGATTACGGTCATACTGTAGGCTAAGATGAAATTGTTCGGCGCATCGTCGTCGAATACGCTTGTGGGGCGGGAGGATCATGGCGAAGCCGATAACGGGACCTGACGGGGAAATAGCGCCCTTCGAGCTTTATGCCTTGCGTTACGCCACCCATGGCGGACGGACGATCAAAGACAATTTTCTGCATGTTTCTGATCCGCATGAGTCGGGCGCTGATCTCGACTATTTTGTCTGGCTTGCCCGGCGCGGTGACGAGGTTTTCGTCATTGATACCGGCTTTGGTCAGGATGCAGCCGATGCACGCGGGCGGACCTTGCTGCGTAAGCCGGTGGATACGCTGGCGCTTCTCGGCGTGGATGCAGGCAAGGTGTCTCAGGTCGTGCTGACACATCTCCACTACGATCATGCGGGAACGCTTGGCGATTTTCCGGCAGCGCATTTTCATTTGCAGGTTGATGAGGCAGGACACGCCACAGGCCCCTGCATGTGCGACCCGAAAGCGCGCGCTCCGTTCGATGTTGAAAACATCGTTGCCTATATCCGAAGCCTCTATGCGGGCAGGATTGAGTTTCACCGGGGCGACCGGGAGCTTTCGCCCGGATTTTGGCTTCATGCCGTGCCGGGCCACAGCGCCGGTTTGCAGGCGGTTCGCGTCTATACTGCGCGTGGCTGGGTGGTTCTTGCTTCCGATGCGACGCATTTCTACGCCAATATGGAGCACCGCAATCCGTTTCCCGTACTCTATGATGAAGCCTCTCTCATTCGCGGCTATGCCCGGCTGACCGAACTGGCGCCAAGCCTCGATCACATTGTTCCGGGCCACGACCCGGCGGTCATGCAGGCCTATTCAGCACCTACGGCTGAACTGGAGGGAATCGTCGTTCGGCTCGACGTTGCGCCAAGTTTGACGTGGGAGGAACTGGCGCGATGACGCTTGCAACAGGACGTGGTGTTCTGATCACCGGTTCGGCCCTTGGCCTCGGACTGGAACTGGCCCGCAGCTTTGCTAAGGCCGGAGATCGTGTGTTTCTGACCGATATTCTGCCCGAAGTATGCGATGCCGCGACGGCGCTGAGCCGTGAAACAGGGCAGCCAGTCGGCTCGCTGGTCGCCGATCTTTCTGAGGCCGGGGCAGCTGAACGTCTTGCAGCAATTGCAGCCGAACAGTTGGGCGGGATCGATATTCTGGTCAACAATGCCGTTATCCGCAAAATGTCGCCGGTGCAGGCGCTGGCTGATTCTGATTGGGACAAGGCGCTGGAGGTCAATCTGTCTGCGCCCTTCCGGCTGATTCGCGCCTGTCTGCCGGGCATGCAGGCCCGGAGTTGGGGGCGGATCGTCAATATGGCGTCGGTTTACAGCCTCATCGCGCTGGCCGGTCGTGCGGATTATGTCACCACCAAACACGCAATGATCGGCCTGACGCGGACGGTCGCGCTGGAACTGGCCTCATCTTCAATTACCTGCAACGCGATCTGTCCCGGGCTGATGGCAACCGATTCCGCCCTTGGCCGTATTAAAGTGCTGGCCGCGGAAAAAGGCATCAGCACTGAAGAGGCGACGCGCCTTTTCCTTTCCACCCGTCAGCCGGGTGGCAAATTTATTCCGATGGAGACGGTGACCGCCTTGGCGCTTTTCCTTTGCGGCGCTGCCAGCGAAGGAATCAACGGTGCGGCGATACCGGTGGATAATGGCTGGTCGTTTGCCTGATGGCGCGACCACGATAACAGGAGAGTGGAATGAGTGAAGTCGGTTTTGTCGGCCTTGGCAATATGGGACGCCCTATGGCGGAGCGCATCATCGGTGCTGGCTACAAACTTGCCGTGAATGACCGTGCCGAAGCGGCTGTGGCCGCATTGGTTGCCGCAGGGGCGGAAGAGGCTGGCACCATCGGCGAATTGACCGCGCGCGCAGAGACGATCTTCCTGTCTTTGCCGACGCCCGAGGTGGTGATCGCTGTCGGACGCAGTATTGCGGCCAATCCCGGCGTGGTGAAACGCGTCGTCGATCTGTCGACCACCGGGCCGAAGGCCGAGATGGATCTGGCTGAAATATTGTCGGCTGCGGGCATTGCCCTGATCGATAGTCCGGTTTCGGGTGGTGTCGCAGGTGCCAAAAAGGGAACGCTTGCGCTTATGGCAGCCGGACCTTCGGCGCATTTTTCGGTCGTGGAGCCGATGCTGCTCGCACTTGGCAAGGTGATCCGTGTCGCCGAAGAGCCGGGCAAGGCGCAGGTGATGAAGCTGATCAACAATATCTGTTCGGCTGCAGCATTGGCGATCACGTCAGAAGCCATGGTCATGGGTGCCAAGGCCGGTCTCGACGCCGATGTCATGATCGAAGTCCTGAATGCCGGTTCCGGCCGCACTTCCGCGAGCGCCGATAAAATCCCACGCTTCGTGCTGCCGCGTGGTTTCGATTTCGGTTTTGCAATCGGCTTGTCGCTCAAGGATATCCGTTTGTGCCTCGAAGAAGCGGAACGGCTTGGTGTGCCCATGATGGTGGGTAAAGCTGTGCGCATGCTTTTCTCGATCACCAAGGCCGATCTCGGGGCAGATGCCGACATGACCGCAATCATTCGTCCGCTCGAGAAATGGGCGGGTGCCGAGGTGCGCGGCAAAGCAGCTGGCGCATGACATGAAGGGTTTAAGCCTCACTCTGGCGGAGTTCGTCCATTCTCCGCCAGCTTTGCCCGAAGCAGTGCGCGCTGCGGGACGGCGCTCATTGCTCAATATGGTCGGAACGGCCATAGGCGGTTCAAACGAAGCGGCGATACAAAAGCTGGCGGCCATGCTGCCAGCTTTTTCAGGACCGGCGAAAGCAAGCATCATTGGCCGCTCCGAGCGGGCCGACATGCTTTGGGCTGCTTATATCAATGCCGCTTCCGCCAACATATTCGACTTTGACGACACGCATGTGCCGACAGTCATTCATCCATCGGCACCCGTCGCGCCAGCCATTCTGGCATTGGCCGAAGCCATGGCCGGGGAAGGGCGTCCGGTATCAGGTGCCGATCTGATCGAGGCCTTCGTGATTGGTGCGGAAGTGACGTGCCGGTTGGGCAATGCGCTTCATCCGGTTCATTATGCACGCGGGTGGCACATTACCTCGACCTGCGGGACATTTGGTGCCGCACTGGCGGCAGGTCGGCTGTTGCGGCTTTCCCCGTCGCAACTCGTCGATACGCTGGGCCATGCTCTGGCACAGGCATCCGGCTCGGTTGAAACATTGGGCACTATGTCCAAAAGCCTTTCCGTAGGGCAGGCGGCGCGATCCGGCCTCATGTCCGCTCTGCTGGCGGCCGATGGATATACCGGCCCGGCAGAACCGCTGGAGGGAGCGCGCGGCTTTCTGGCCCTGCATTCCGATACGCCTGATTATGACGCGTTGACCGGCGGCCTTGGCAGCGACTGGGAAATCCTGAAGAACACATTCAAGCCCTATCCATGCGGTGTAGTGCTCAATCCGGTGATTGAAGCCTGCCTTGAGCTGCACGGTGAAGGCGGTCTGCGGGCCGATGCAATTACCGCTGTAACACTGACCGGCCACCCGTTGCTGCGTCAGCGCACGGACAGGCCCGGCGTTACCACCGGACGGCTGGCGCAGGTCAGCGCCCAACACGCCGTTGCGGTCAGCTTGCTGTGGGGCAAGGCCGATCTGGCAGCATTCTCCGATGCTGCCGTGGCTGATCCCGAACTGAAGACGCTGGGTGAAAAGCTTTCCTTTGTCGATGATCCGTCGTTTTCTTTTGAGGCGGTCGAGGTTTGCGTTCTGCTTGAGGATGGGCGCAAACTGGTGCGCAGGATTGATGGAGCCAAGGGTGGGCTGGCTCATCCAATGAGCAACGCCGAACTGGCGCAGAAATTCAAGGCGCAGATCGACTGGCGCGGAATTGCAATCGACGGCGAGGCGCTGATCGCTGCCCTTGAAGGGATAGAGAATGCCGCCGACGCCACGTCATTTCTCGGCCTGGCGCGAGCCAGATAGCGCATCGACATAAAAGCATAAGCAAGGGAGAACGAAATGAATGCAGGAAAAATTGCCGACCCGATTTTTACGCTGACCACCGGTCCCGTCGATGCCTATCCGGCTGTGTTGCGTGCCTTGTCGCGACCGGTGCTCTATGATTACGACCCGGCGTTTCTTGCGTTCTACGAGGCTGTGAATGCCAAGGTGCAGCGCGCGTTTCATACCAAGACACCGCCGGTTATCCTGCATGGAGAGCCTGTTCTTGGGCTGGAAGCGGCTGCTGCGTCGCTGATCACCAGAAACGATGTGGTGCTCAATCTCGTTTCGGGCGTCTACGGAAAAGGGTTTGGCTACTGGGCTGCGCGCTATGCCAAGGAAGTGGTCGAGCTGGAAGTGCCCTATAATGAGGTGCTGACGGCTGAAGCCGTGGCTGACTTCCTCAAAAAGCGTCCCGATGTTGCGATCGTGTCGATCTGCCACCACGATACGCCATCCGGCACGGTCAATCCGGTCGCGGAAATCGGAGCGGTCGTTCAGGCTGCGGGCAAATTATTCATCGTCGATTCCGTATCAGCATTCGGCGGCATGGATGTGCTGCCTGAAACGGCGCATGCCGATATGTTCGTGACCGGTCCGAACAAGTGTCTCGGTTGCCCTCCCAGTCTGACGCTCCTGCATGTCAGCGAAGCGGCCTGGGAGAAAATCGCCGCCAATCCCAATGCGCCGACAGCTTCCATCCTGTCGATCATTGATTGGAAGCGTGCCCATGAAGCACATAAGCCATTCCCCTTCACGCCATCTGTTTCCGAAATCAATGCGCTGGATGCGGCGCTCGACCTCTATCTGGAAGAGGGTGAACAGGCCGTCTGGGCGCGCCATGCCTGGACGGCGAAAGCCTGCCGCGCAGGCATTCAGGCCGCGGGTCTGAAACTCTGGGCTGCGCGGGAAGAAATCGCATCGCCGACCTGTACGGCTGTGGCGATCCCGGAAGGGGTGGATGAGGCGAAATTGCGGGCGGCAATCCGCGACCGCTATGGAGTTGTCTTTTCGTCAGGGCGCGGGGAAACGCTCGGCAAACTGACCCGCATCGGACATATGGGGCCGACAGCACGTCCGACCTATTCGCTCGTCTCGGTTGCCGCCATTGCAGGTGGTCTCAAGGCGGCAGGCGTGCCGAATATCGACGTCGGCGCAGCCGTTGCGGCGGCTATGGCGGTGGTTGAAGAGGCGCCGGCATAAGGTTCTGCACCTAAAACGGGCAGAGAGAACAATGGGATGCTTTCAAAAAGTGCAGTTATCGTATAGTAATACGGTAATATGCCCGCTTTTCGCTTATGGGGCGCAAACTTATGGCGATATTGATGAACGGAAAAAACCCACCTATTGATTTCAAAGTGATAAAGGCTGCAGCACCGGTCCGTCATAGCGTTACGGAAAGTATCCGTAACTCTATCGCGATCGGGTATTTCACAGCCGGACAGCGCATCACGGAACGTGATTTGTGCGAAATGACTGGCGTGAGCCGCACGGCTGTGCGCGAAGCGCTACGTCAACTGGAGAGTGAAGGTCTCGTGGAAGTGGTGCCGCATCGCGGCCCCATCGTCGCGCGGCTGAAGCCCGAACAGGCTGAGGGCATCTATCAGGTTCGTATCGAACTGGAAGGTCTTGCCTGCGAGTTGTTCGCCCAGAATGCAACCGATGACGACATTGCAGCCTTGAAGGCCGCATTCGAAGTGCTGAAGAACAGCGACAAGATAACCGATCCTCTGGAACGGCTGACGGCCAAGAACGCCTTCTATGATTGTTTGATTTACGGTGCGCATAATGAGGCGCTGGGGCATACGCTGTCGTCGCTGAACGCTCGCGTCATGGTTCTCCGCGCGACATCGCTCGGGGCGCCGGGCAGAACGCGTGAAAGCCTCACCGAGCTGGAAGAGGTTGTCGGCCATCTGGCAGCCAGACGCGGTAAGGAAGCCCGCAAGGCGGCAGCTTATCACGTCATGAATGCAGGCAAGGTCGCAATCGCTATTCTGCGCGAGCGGCTGGCCGAAGAGGCCAGCGCTTCTTAAACGGGACGTTCGACGCCGGGGTCATATTCCCGGCGTCGCACCACCATCGACATTGATGACGGTGCCATGCACATAGGCAGCCGCCGGGCTGCACAGAAAGCGCACGACGTCAGCAACTTCATCGGCTTCTCCATAGCGCTGGATGCCTTGCGCTTCACGCAACGCGTCGCGCGCTGCATCCAGAGAAATATTCCGTTCCTTTGCCAGCACTTCGATACGACGCAGCAACCGGTCGGTCACGATATGGCCGGGGCAGAGCGTATTGATCCGCATTCCGGTGCCTTGGGCGCGCTTTGAAATCGCCTTTGTAAAGTTGATCAGGGCTGAGTTGACCGAGCCGCCAATGGTGAAGTCGGGCTCGGGCGTATGTGCGCCGACACCCGATATATTCACAATGCTGCCTTTGCTCTCGACGAGGGCAGGCCATGCGGCCCGACAAAACCGCACGGTGGCGTGAAACTTGAGCGCAAAGCCTTCCAGAAAATCATCGTCGCTGAGCGAAAGGAAATCGCCGCGCTTGGTCGCGCCTGCATTGTTGATCAGCGCATCGATCCGTCCGGTGACGGCGAGCGTATCGGCTACAACTTTTTCAGCTGCACCGAGCTGTGAAAGATCGGCGGCAATGACAACGACCTTCGGCGCTCCAGCGGCGCGTGCAGCCTCTGCAGTCTCTTCCAGAGCTGCGGCGTCACGGGCGCAAAGACCAAGTGCGAACCCGTCTTTTGCCAGTCCGATGGCGAAGGCTTTCCCCAGTCCGCGGCTCGCTCCGGTAACAATTGCTGTGCGCATTTTCTCTCTCTTATGAATGCTGATCTGCGGGCGTTTTTGAAATTTTTCTTTATATCCAAATGGATGCAAGGATTTTCTGCAAATTCACCGCCGGTCGATTTTCAATATTGTATTACGGTATGATCATGCTATCGTATTCTCGCACTGTCAATCGGGGTGAGGTTCATGCGCAGCAAAGATCTTTCGGGGATCTGCGTTTCGGACCCGCTTCGTTCCAAATGGAGGGGTCAGATGCGAGGCTGTAACAGATTGGCAATTCGCCCAATCCAGGGCTTGGTCGAGCGCCGCTATGGGGCGGCGCATCGGGTTGCCTTGACGCCTGCCTCGCAGCGCAGATGCACCGGTTCCGGCGTCACGCCTGCGCGGCGCTCCATCGGAATTTCGGCGCGTGTTGCCCAGTCATCGCCCTTGTGCCCGCACCAGATGCGCTGCACGGCCATCTTGTCGCCGACTGAATTCAACTGGAAGACGTTGCCTGTCTTCACATCGACACCAAAGCTGAATGAACGGCTCGCGCCGGGTGCAACTTCGCCAAGATCGGCGGAGAACCAGTGCGCGAAAGCAGCCGAACATGCCAGTGAAGTCTTTCCACTGTTCTCGACGGTGATGTCGAGCGATTGGCCGCTGATGGCGGCTTGCGCAGTGTTTAATCCAAGAAGTGCCGTAGCAAGAAAGGTAAGGTGAATTCGCATTTTCAAACTTTGCTCCCGTTTGTACTTAAGATTCAACCGGAGAGTAAGAAATAGTCAACAAAATTCTACAATAGGGAACGACAAAATGAAGAAAATGGGAATCAGTACAGTAAGTAAAGCTGTGCTTGCTCTTGCAGTGAGCAGCTGGATGGCCAGTACTGCATTGGCGGAAGATATCAAATCAATTGCTATTCTGGCCCCGGAAATGGGAACCGACATGGGCTGGAACCAGCAAGGCGTGGCCGCTGCCAAGGCCGCTGGCGAGGCTGCCGGTGTGAAGGTCGTGGTTGCGGAAAATCTCGGCTATGGCGACGTGCGCCCGACGCTGCGCGAGCTTGCCGAAGATGGCGCTGGTCTGCTGATCGCGCATGCTTCCGGCTACAACACCGCTGCGCCGGAAATCGGTGAGGAAATGAAGGTTCCTGTCGCAATTGTCGACAGTCCGGACAAGCTTTCGGCAGGCAAGGTGGCCGACTATACCGCCGCCGGTAGCGATGGCGCTTATCTCGCCGGTCGCCTCGCCGCCAAGGTCAGCCGCACCAAGGTCGTCGGTATCGTCGTTTCGGGTGAGCCGCCATCGTGGAACAACATGTCGGTTGCTTTCGCGCAGGGCGTGAAGGCTGAAAACCCGGCGGTTGAAGTTCGTTATGCCGTCATTGGACCAGCTGCCTATGCGGACGCCGCAGGCGGCAAGCGCGTGACGGAAACGGTTATCGCTTCCGGCGCGGACGTTATCTTCGGACAGGGCAACGGTTCCAGCTTCGGCATGTTGCAGGCCGTCGAGACCACGCCTGCTACGGATGGCGGCAAGGCCTATTTCATCGACGTCATCGGCGACAAGAGCCCGATCGACAAGGGCTTCCTTCTGTCTTCTGTTATCTGGGATCTGAAACCCGTTTATGCGGCGATGATTCAGGACCTGAAGGACGGCAAGTACGGCAGCCACAACTATAATATCAAGCTGGATGACGGCAGCCTGCGTCTTCTGAAGACCAAGAACATCCCGGACAATGTGTGGAAGGAGATCGAAGATCTTCAGGCCAAGGTTGTGTCCGGCGAGATCAAGGTTGAGCCCAAGTTCGATGCCGACAGCGTGCATGCGTTGGTGAAAACGGTCGCTTCCAAGTAACCAGCTTGCTCAAGCATCGGCTCAGAAATCGGGTTCGATTTCTGAAAACACGATGCATGAATGAAGCAGTGAGAGCGACTTTTGTTCGTCCGAAAGGACGCACGGCGCTCGAATATCCGTCTCGTTGCTTCTAGGCATCGTCGTGATCCGTCCGGTCGCGACGAGACGGACTTCCATGAAGGACAGTTTGATGCAGGCGACAACAGAAAAAGTAGTCCCTCTCTCATCACACGCAGTAAATTCTCCGGTCAGTTCTTCGGGCATGCCCTTTGTCGCTCTGCGGGGCATAACCAAGCGCTTTCCGGGTGTCGTCGCCAATAATAATGTCAGTACAGATATCTGGCCGGGAGAAGTTCATGTTCTCCTTGGCGAGAACGGCGCAGGTAAATCCACTCTTGTCGGCATGCTGTCAGGGCTACAGCAGCCCGACGATGGCTGGATCGAGGTGGATGGCGCACAGGTCAACATCACATCGCCCCGCCATGCCTTGTCGTTGGGGATTGGCACTGTATTCCAGCATTCCATGCTGGTACCGAGTTTGACGGTCGTCGACAATTTCACACTGGGCGGTGCGTGGTGGCGGAAACCGGATCGCAACGGCGTTGCAAAGCGGATCAACGAAACTGCAAGCCGCGTGGGATTGCGGGTCGATCCGTTTGCACTGGTCTCCAGCCTGTCGCTTGGTGAACGCCAGCAGGTGGAGATTCTGCGTGCCTTGATGCGCGGCAGCCGATGCCTGATCCTTGACGAGGCGACAGCCATGCTGACGCCCAACGAGGCCGTGTCGCTGGGGCAATTGATGCGGCGGCTCGTGGCGGAGGGGCTCGCGGTCATTTTCATTACGCACAAGCTTAACGAGGCGCTTGCCTATGGCGACCGGATTTCCGTGCTGCGGCTAGGCAAGAATGCGGGTGCTATCGCGCCTGAAGAGCTGAAATCCCATACGGATGCGGAAAACACAGCCAATATCATTCAGTTGATATTCGGCAATGCCGCTACGGGCGACGGTGAAACCGCACCCCGTGTCAGCCGCGATCTGGGCGCGACGGTGCTGTCGGTCGAAAAGCTGAACTCCAGTGCTGGGCGCATTCCGGTTCGCGATGTTTCGCTGACCATCCGCGCACGGGAAGTGCTGGGAATTGCCGGTATCGACGGCAATGGCCAGAAGGAGCTGGCAGAAGCGCTTGCAGGGCAATCTCCATCTGTCGGAAGCGTTCGCTTGCACGGAACTGAAATCGGCGCGCTTTCGGTCGGTGAACGCCGTACGGCAGGCTTGCGCTACGTAACGGATGATCGTCTGGGCGAAGGAACGGTGGGCGCTTTCGCGGTCGCCACCAATTTCCTGTTGAAGGACATCGGCGCCGCCCCCTTCTGGCGCAAAGGGCTGGAAAAACCGCAACAGATCCGCGCTCAGGCTGCCGAACATGTTCGCAATTTCGATATCCGCACGCCGGATGTCCAGACGCCGGTTGGCACTTTGTCGGGCGGCAATATCCAGAAGGTTCTGCTGGCGCGTGAACTGACCGGCGCAGCCGAAGCGGTGATTTTTGCAAAGCCGACCTATGGGCTCGACGTGAAAAACATTCGGGCCACCCGCCAGCGTATTCGCGATGCCGCGGATGCTGGCAAGGCCGTGTTGTTGATTTCCACCGATCTGGACGAGCTTCTGGAGCTTGCCGACAGAATAGCCGTGATCGACCAGGGCAGAGTGCTTGGCACGGTCCAAAATGGAGCAGGCGCGCGCGATGCCATCGGCCGTCTGATGAGTACCGGAGAAGAAGAATGAGCGATCAGCAAGCCGGCACGGCGGGGATGGCTGGACAGATGACACGTCCGCCTTTTTCCGCGTGGGGCAGAATCCTTGCCGTCAGCGTTGGACCGCTGGTCGCGGCCCTTGTTCTGGGTGGGTTGATCCTGCTCGCCATGGGCGTCAATCCCTTAAGTTACTATGCCTATGTGGTCGAGCGGGGGATTTTGTCGCCGTCCGGCCTTTCGGCAACGTTGACCCGTATGGGGCCATTTCTGCTGATCGCGGCAAGTCTGATCGTGGCTTTCCGCGCTGGCATCTGGAATCTCGGCGGCGATGGGCAGTTTCTGCTCGCTGCGGTCATTGTCGCGGCCACGACGCCGCTTATGCACACGGCAGGATTGCCAATCTGGCTCAACCTTGCTGTCGGTCTGGTGATCGGTCTGGCGGTCGGTGCCGTCTGGGGCCTGTTGCCTGCTATGCTCAAGGCGTGGCATGGCATCAATGAAATCATCACCACTTTGATGATGAGCTTCCTTGGCGTTTCGCTGGCCAATGTTTTGGTAAAGCTTGCCTTTCTCGATCCGGCGACCACGACCCCGCAAACGCGCACGCTTCCGGTGGATGCGCGCCTGCCGAAACTGTTTGATACGACCATCTCATCGGGCCTGATCATCGGCCTTGTCGTTATCATCGCCATGCATCTGATGATGACGAAAACGTCGTTTGGCATGAAGCTGCGGCTGGTCGGGGCCAATCCGCGTGCTGCTGTTCATGCCGGACTTTCGGTGCCGAAACTGACGATTGCCGTCTTTGCCATTTCGGCAGGCCTTGCCGGACTGTCCGGCGCCGTGGATATTCTGGGCACGCAAGGCAATGTCCGTGCGGACTGGAACCCGGCCTATAGCCTGACGGTGGTGCCGCTGGTTTTCCTCGCACGGCTCAACGGCTTTGGCGCCATCGCTTATGTCTTCCTGTTCTCCGCACTGACAATTGGTGGGGAAAGCGCGGCACGTCGGCTCGGTGTGCCAAGCTTCTTCTCGCTCGTCATCGTGGCGCTGTTGCTAATCACGCTGGCGCTGGCGGAATATTTTGACAAAAACCGCCGCTACCGGGCGAAGGTCTGAGGAGGAGAAAAAATGGCGCTTTTTACGGAAAGTTTCATCATCACTCTGTTCCTCGGTGCAATCGCCGCGGGTACGCCACTTTTGCTGGCCGGGCTTGGCGAGCAGTTGTCGGAAAAGGCAGGCGTGCTGAATATCGGGCTCGAAGGCATGATGCTGGCCGGTGCCTATGCCGGTTTTCTGGTCGCCTGGACCACGGGCAGCATGGGTCTTGGCTTTGTCGGTGGCATCGCTGCGGGCGCGTTCACCGCGTCCTTCATGGTGCTTTTCTGCGTGCGGCTCGGCCTCAATCAGATCGTCATCGGCATTGCCCTGACGCTGGCGGTGCAAGGTCTGACAGCGCTCCTGCATTTCGTGCAGTTTTCGCAAACATATCCACGTCTGGACGGTGCTCCGAAATGGCCGATCTGGCCTTTGTCCGAAATTCCCGTGCTGGGGCCAATCCTGTTCAACCATAATCCAGTCGTCTATGTGGCGGTCATTCTGGTCGCGGTTTTCGCCTGGATTTACCGTATGACGCATCTTGGCACAGCCCTGCAGGCGGCGGGCGATAAACCGGCGGCACTTGATGCAACCGGTGTGGATGTTGTCCGCACGCGAAGCATTGCCGTGTTGATAACGGGTGCGTTGGCCGGTCTTGGCGGTGCCTTCATGTCTGTTGCCGTTGCTGGCGTATTTATTCCGTTCATGAGCCACGGCAACGGCTTTATCGCTATCGTGCTTGCCATGCTGGCGCGCGGCAGGCCGCTATGGGTATTGGGGGGCGCATTGCTGTTTGGTGTCAGCCTGTCGCTGGCAACGGCGTTACAGGTCGCTGGTGTCAATGTTCCAACAGACGTGATCCAGATGTTGCCATTTGCGATGGTCATGCTGGTGCTGCTGATCGCTGGCCGCAAGGCAAGCCTGCCGCAGGCGCTGGGCGAAAGCTTCGTGCGCGGAGCACGCTGAGCCAAATTTTTTGCACACAGCGCAGAGCATAATTGAGAGGCCGGAACATCGCTTTGATGGTCCGGCCTTTTGTCATTGGACAAGCCGTTCTGTCCGCACCGGGCTGCATTGCAAAACGTGGAAAAAATATCTGCCTGATTGCTCTAATGAACTTCCTTGCGCCAGAGCGACACGGCAGAAGTAAAGAATTTTCTCCAGACGGTATGAGGTTAGACGTTCGTTCCTGTGGCTGCGCCCAATTGCCTTTAACATAAGGAAAAGAGGCAACCGGTGTGTTCAGGAGCAGTATTGATGCGCATTTCAAGACGTAAGTTTGCAGGACTTCTCGCCGGTGCTGCCGCATTACCATTGGTGGGCAGTGTGTCTGCTTTCGCGCAGGAAAAAGTGCTGCGCATCGGCTATCAGAAATATGGCACGCTTGTTCTGCTGAAGGCGCGCGGCATTCTCGAAGAGAAGCTGAAGAAGATAGGCTTCGACGTGCGCTGGACCGAGTTTCCGGCGGGGCCGCAGCTTCTTGAAGCACTGAATGTTGGAGCCGTCGATTTTGGCACCACCGGCGAAACGCCGCCGATCTTCGCGCAGGCAGCCGGTGCGCCGCTTGTTTATATTGCGCATGAACCACCAGCGCCGACCGGCGAGGCAATTCTGGTGCCGAAAGACAGCCCCATCAAGACGGTTGCAGAGCTGAAGGGCAAGAATGTCGCGCTGAATAAAGGCTCGAATGTTCACTATCTTCTGGTCAAGGCGCTGGAAGATGCCGGACTTGCCTATACCGATATCAAAACCACCTTCCTGCCGCCCGCAGATGCACGCGCTGCTTTCGAGCGCGGAGCGATCGATGCATGGGTCATTTGGGATCCGTTTCAGGCGGCTGCGGAAATTGCCATTGAAGCGCGCGAATTGCGCAATGGTGAAGGGCTCGTTCCCAATCACCAGTTTTATCTTGGCGCGCAGCCTTTCGTGGAAGCAAACCCGGAAGCCATCGATATCGTCATCGACGCGATTGCCGAGATCGATACGTGGATCAAGGACAATACGGCGACGGTCGCAGCAGAGCTTGCGCCTTCGGTCGGCATTCCGGAGAATGTGCTTGTCCGCGCCGTCGAGCGTCAGTCCTATGGCGTCAAGCCGCTTGACGCATCGGTTATCGCCCAGCAACAGGCAATTGCGGACACTTTCTTCAAACTCGGCCTCATTCCGAAGGAAATTTCCATTGCCGAGGTGACGCGCAAGGGAGCGGCCTGATGGCGGATTCAACAATTTCCGGCTTTGCCGGAAAGGGCAGGACAGCTGATGTCCCGCGTCTTAAAACGCTCGGCAAGGCGCTCGCACCTTGGGCATTGCCGATTGTTCTGTTGATCCTCTGGGAGGTGGCCGCGCGCACGGGTCTGATCACGGCGCGACTGATGCCTGCTCCAAGCACGGTGGCGGCGGCGTTCTGGAAATCGCTGCTGGATGGCACGCTGATCTATCATACCTATATTTCAACGCAACGCGCCCTGATCGGTCTCGTTATCGGCGGCGGGCTGGGCTTTGTCGCTGGTATCGTCAACGGTCTGTGGAAGCCTGCCGAAACCTTGCTCGACAGCACCTTGCAGATGTTGCGCAATATCCCGCATCTGGCGCTTGTTCCGCTTGTCATTCTGTGGTTTGGCATCGACGAAACCGCCAAGATATTTCTGGTTTCCATCGGCGTTTTCTTCCCGATCTATATCAACACTTTCTACGGTGTGCGAACCATCGACCCGCAATTGATCGAGATGGCGCATGTCTACGGATTGGATCGCAAGGCTCTGATCCAGCGTATTATTTTGCCCGGTGCGCTACCGTCGATCCTCGTCGGTCTGCGCTATGCTTTGGGCTTCATGTGGCTGACGCTGATCGTTGCAGAAACCATTTCCGCCACCAGCGGCATCGGCTACATGACCATGAATGCGCGCGAGTTTCTGATGACCGATGTGGTGCTGCTCGGCATCATTATCTACGCACTTCTTGGCAAGGTGGCCGACACGGCAACCCGTCTCATCGAAAAGCGTGTGCTCGTCTGGCATCCGGCCTATCAGCCGGAGAAAGGCAAAAGCTGATGGCTGCGGTTCAGGACACATATGAAGTGGAAGCAGTTGCTCACGGTGCGGACGCGAAGGGCGGATTGCCTGTTTCGCTTTCTCATGTCGACCGCACATTCGGCAGCCTCAAAGTATTGCGGCACTTCAATCTGGAGGTGCCATCCGGGCAGTTTCTGGCCGTTGTCGGACGCTCTGGCGGTGGTAAGTCCACGCTTCTGCGCCTGATTTCGGGTCTCGACCTGCCCGATGGCGGACGCGTAACCGTTGGCGGGGAAGCGCTGTCCGGGATCAGCCCGTCGGTGCGTCTGCTTTTTCAGGAAGCGCGGCTGGTGCCGTGGCAGCGTGTGACCGACAATGTCGGCATAGCGCGCGGCGAGAACTGGCGCGAGGCCGCACTGTCGGTTCTATCCGATGTCGGGCTGGAAGGGCGCGGCAATGACTGGCCATCCGTTCTGTCCGGTGGCCAGCGCCAGCGCGTGGCGCTCGCCAGAGCGCTGGTCAGCGATCCGAAAATTCTGCTGCTGGACGAACCCTTTGGCGCACTTGATGCGCTGACACGCATCGAGATGCACCGTCTTTTGGAGCGCATCTGGACGAAGCGTGGTTTTACCACGGTGCTGATCACCCACGATGTGTCTGAGGCCGTCGCTCTCGCAGACCGTGTGATCGTGTTGCGCGAAGGATCCATTGCGCTCGATATCGAAATTGATCTGGAGCGTCCGCGACGAGAACTTGCCGATGCCCGCGCAATTGATCTGCAGAAGCAAATACTGGACG
>Ga0153948_1000379_pt1 | contig 24194 bp, 25 predicted proteins | sample TSNJ032MetaG_FD_104696 | JGI IMG/M metagenome (GOLD analysis project Ga0153948, IMG submission 104696) | Attine ant fungus gardens microbial communities from New Jersey, USA - TSNJ032 MetaG | ecosystem: Host-associated > Fungi > Mycelium > Unclassified | place: USA: New Jersey, Wharton State... | reverse complement strand
TTGTTGCCTTCGCCTGCCGCCAGCTTTTCTTCTGCGACCTTGGCCATGCGGCCCCACATCAGCCCCAGCGCAACCAGACCGAACAGATGCATGTAATCATTGGACGCGGCACCGGCGTTGTCGGGCTTCGCCATGGCATTCTGCATCAGCCACATGGTGGCGGCCTGAAGATCATTGAGGCCCTTCTTCAGATGTTTGGTGAAGAAGGACAGCTTTTCATTGTCGCGATTGGCTTCGCAGAATTCGCCCACTTCCTTGAAGAAGGCCGTAACGGCGCGCCCGCCATTCAGCGCCAGCTTGCGCCCGACCAGATCGAGCGCCTGAATGCCGTTGGCGCCTTCATAGATCATGGCAATACGTGCATCGCGCACATACTGGCTCATGCCGTGTTCTTCAATATAGCCGTGACCGCCGAAGACCTGCTGCGCCATGACGGCGTGTTCAAAACCCTTGTCGGTCAGAACACCCTTCAAAACCGGCGTAAGCAAGCCGACCAGATCGTCGGCAGCCTGACGTTCAGCCTCGTCGCCGGAGCCGTGCGCGATATCGGCATTGAGCGCGGTCCACAAGAGAAACGCACGGCCCGCCTCGTTGAAAGCGCGGATCGTCATCAGGTTACGACGGATATCCGGATGCACGATGATCGGATCGGCCTTCTTTTCCGGCTCTTTCGCACCGGAAAGGGCGCGGCCCTGAATGCGCTCGCGGGCATAGATCGCGGCATTCTGATAGGCGGTTTCGGCAATCGAAAGCCCCTGCAAGGCAACGCCCAGACGCGCTTCGTTCATCATGGTGAACATGGCGCGCAGACCCTTATGCGCCTCACCGATCAGGAAGCCGGTCGCCTCGTCGTAATTCATGACGCAGGTGGCATTGCCGTGAATGCCCATCTTTTCTTCGATGGAACCGCAGGAGACGCCATTGCGCGTGCCCGGATTGCCATTTTCATCCAGAATGAACTTCGGCACGATGAAGAGCGAAATGCCCTTCACGCCTTCCGGCGCACCGTCGATACGGGCGAGCACCAGATGGATGATGTTGTCCGACATGTCATGTTCGCCAGCCGAGATGAAAATCTTCTGACCGGAAATCTTGTAGGAGCCGTCGCCCTGCGGCGCGGCACTGGTGCGCAGAAGACCGAGATCCGTGCCGCAATGCGGCTCGGTCAGGTTCATCGTGCCGGTCCAGGTGCCTTCCACCATCTTCGGCAGATAAGCGTTCTTCTGCTTGTCCGTGCCGTGGATCAGGATCGCGGCAATCGCGCCCTGCGTCAGGCCAGGATACATGGTGAGCGCCATATTGGCCGACGACATATATTCAGCCACTGCCGTGTGCAGCAGATAAGGCAGACCCTGGCCGCCATATTGCTCCGGCACGGCGAGGCCGAGCCAGCCGCCTTCGCGGTACAGATCGAAGGCTTCCTTGAAACCTTTTGGCGTGGTGACACTGCCATCGGAGGCGCGCTTGCAGCCTTCGCGGTCGCCGCTGTGATTAACCGGGAACAGGGTGCCCTCAGCGAGCTTTGCACCTTCCGACAGGATTGCCTCGACCACGTCGGGCGACGCGTCGGCAAAGCCCGGCAGATTGTTGTAACGCTGATAGTTCAGAACGTCGTTGAGCACGAAATTCGTATCTTCAACGGGCGCGCGATAGCTCGGCATCAAAATCCTCCAAATTCATCACCTGAGCCAGCCCGCGAAAGACGGATACCGGCTCCAAACCGCGTTTCATGCCTTCTGTCTGCTTAATTAGCAAAACGCTGTGACAGCCTGCATGTTGCAACAAAAAGGATCGTTCTCACTCGAAAACCTGCCATTTTTGCAGCATTCTGGCCAGCCAAAACCCAATCTCAGGTCGAGCCGGACCAGTTCGGACTCAAAACTAGCGCAGTTTGACGTTTCCGTAAACGTCAAAATTTCGCGAGCTGTGAGGCGATGTGTGCGCATCCGTTTGTAAACGCCGCGTTGGTTTGTCCCCCTGCTCCTTGGTATGGTCATTTTGTTGCGTTTGATTTGTCCGGTTTGAGAAATAGGCCGAATTGCAGGAAAAAGAGTTGTCCATCTCCAGCGCTCCGCACACAGCTTTGGAACGGAGAAAAATTCTGTATGGTGGCGATCAGCCGCCCCCTGCACTTTTTCGGACGCCTAGCTTCAAAACCTTCGCAGATGCGGACTGCCTGCCTCGCGTTATGTAGGTAGATGCAGTTAATCTAGGCTAGTCGAATGCGATACCTAACTTGAGCACTGGCTCCTTGGGCACAGATGGTCTTCAGTGAAGTTCGTTTCTAAAATCTGCCCTTAGAAAGCGGTCATTCTTCCCACAATCGAAGCCAGCGCCGCCGCTGTCGTGCCTTCTGATGACCAACCTTCAGCAAAAGAAATATCGTTGGAATTTGGCAACTGGTCTCGGCTAAGGGTCCGCAGTCTTATACGAGAAGGAATGGCCGCTGCCTCACCAACGAAAAGCGCCTCTTGCCTAGGCAACGACGAGAGTATTTTCGCCATGCCCGCTAAGTTGTCCGGCAAGATGCGGGAAACGTGTTCTTGATCGGTGCTGTTTGCAAGGCGCAACACAATCCACGAGTTACATTGGGATATGACTGTATCCTCAATATCGGATGGTCGTTGTGATACAAGCATAAGGCCAAGGCCGTATTTACGTCCCTCGCGCGCAAGCCTTCGCACCGCTGTTTGAGCCACCTCATACTGAGCGTCGCCACGATTTGGTACATAGCGATGCGCCTCCTCGCAAACGAACAGCACCGGATCTCGTTCGCGTTCTTCTCGCGTCTGGTGGAGTTTGTACTGGAACAGGAGACGCGCGATTGCGCCCGTCAGCGGCCCGGCCACTTCATTAGGCAATCCTGAAATGTCTATGATTTTCAAGCAAGAGTCGTCGGCCCCATCAACATTCAGGAATTGAGACAAAACGTCGGAAAGGCTTGGTGCGTCTTGACCATGCTCTTCCATAAGGAACTGAACTCGTGGATCCGACCTTAACACGCGTAGCTTGTTCAGTATCGACGCATAGTCCTTTTGGAAATCCGACGGCGTCACGTCGGTCCAGTTAGGACCGTTACGCTTAGCCTGACGCTCTCTAATGTGAACTTCGAACTCGGATAGGGTGAAGGGTCGAGGCTTGTCACGGTCGAATGACGCGAGTTGGTCTTCGTTCACTCCGGCTATTGGCATAGGCTGTTCAGGATGTTGTCCCACCGGGAGATTCACTGGGATTCCGCCAGCCGCGCTGCGGGCTAAACCCGCCCCGACCATGCGGGCATGGGCGAGTGCTTTATAGACAGTGTTAGCCTGGGATGTGGCTTCGAATTCTGTTTTGCCGATAATGAGCGAGCGAAACTCGTCGCTGGACATGAGCCAGTATGGTAGTTTCAGTGTGGACACATCATCTGGATTATTTCCCAACGCATCATACGCACGAAAGACTTTGGACCTGTTCCCGAATGCCGAGGCGTACTCGCCGTGCGGGTCAATCAAAATGATGCAAGGACGGGTGCTCTGCTCGGGTCGGCACTGATGCTCTAAAATGGAATGAATTACGGCTGCTACAGCGCTCGATTTGCCCGACCCCGTTGAGCCAAGGATTGCACAATGGTGTCCGAAAAGTTTGTCCATATTTGCGCGGCAAGACACGCGCGTTGCGCCTACATAAGAGCCGATGGGTACTAATCGATCTGCGCCTTCCTCTGACGTCTTCTCCGCGCTGGCAAAAAGCTTATTGGTCTCTTCTTTAGTTATCAAATGCACTGCTTGAAGTGGCAAAGGGTATGTCGAAACCCCGCGCTTAAAAGTTAGCTCGTTTTCGGCGGGATTGAACCACGCTTCACCAAGCATGTCAGCCTCAACAACCCTGCGATCTTGATCGAAAGACTTACCTTGAGTTGTTGAAAGCGCCACCGCTTCTTCATCAGTTTGGAGTCGAAGGAGCCTTACAGTGGCGAACAAAAGTCTACGCCCGAGGTGCATTTTTACAATGCTACCGATCTGGCCGACGTCATAAACTCGTCCGCTGTGGCTTCTGGTAAGTTCGGTGATGTCGCGCTTAAGCGCGATTTTTATGGCGCTACCAGCAACCTCGAAGACCGTGCCAATCTCTAAATCCTGATCTAGGAGAAATGCGCTCATGCCATTGCATCCTGAATGTCCTTTGGAAAACCGCTGGCTAGAAGCGTTGCCGCCCCATCGAAGGTCCACCAGTCCCGGTTGCCCTCTTCTAAGGGAAAGACTGGTCCGATTGAACCTTGGTAGATCCCCTTCGGACTCGCAACAAAAAGTCGTTGGCTCCACGGTCTCGATTGCCATTCCCTTAGGGTCTGAGGCAATTCGTTGTTCGGTTCGTCATTGAAGGCAATTACCGTCAGCTGATTTCTTGACGATGACATGGCAATCTCGATCTCGGCGTTGATGTGTTCGTCTCCAAACGAGTATCCGCAAACAAGTAATACGTGATCACTGCCATTGGATAGCCGCTGCCGAAATCTCTGAAAGATAGCGGCGAACGGGTCGCGCTGCGTATTCAGATATTTGGTGGCTTGCGGATAAATCATGACAGAGCCGCCATCGCCCGGATAGATATCTCCGTGCCTTACTCGCAGCAAGTTTCTCGTGCCGGAACTTGGTCTATACCAGTCGATTGAACCATGCAGTTTCGAAACAACGGCGCGTGTCCCTGTTTGGCTCGCATAATTCTGAATGTTCCAAAACCCGACACCACCGCCAATGAACCCATCTTGGAATTCTATTCCAGTTAAGGCTAGAGCATCCTCGAGCAACGTGTCATAATTAGTGGTGAAAAACTCCACAGGCGTTCGAACGAAATCGAGGCCAGCGCGACTGGTGCCAAACACGGCTTGGACAAATTTCTGATGTCCTGAGATGTCCACGATGGATTCGCGCTGGCTACCTATTCGCGCTTCAACGACTATTTCGCCCTCGCCGTTTCTAGTTGCGGCCTGATATCCCCACCGTACGGTCGAAGCTATTTTCTCAACAAGACCCTGATGAACTTCCTCAAGCTTCTCCTTAGAAACGAGCCGTCCGCCAATTTCTATTCCGCCGGTGCGCGACCGCTCAGCTATGGAAATGAGATCTCCAAGGTGAGTTAGATGATGCTCGATATGTGAAGTCTCAGCGCAGTCGTCGACAACAAAATCCAGAACGCGAATGGCGTCAGCATCGGCTTCGAAAAGTTCACTTTTTGCGAGCTCCATCACACGATCAGTTAACGGATACATTAGCGGAATATTCGCAGGATAGCTAATACCAGCCCCGAGAAGCCAAGTTTGCTTCGGACTGTTTAGATGTTTCTCAAACTGCTCAGCAATATCCGTGTCTTGCGTCATCGCCCCCCCTTATTCGACCGCCAATGGGGATCCGCACATAGTAGCGAACTGCGTGCGATCCCCACCTGTACTCTCAATATCGGTCGCAATATGCGATGTCATCTCCATCTGGAACAAATGAAGACGGTATCCACACAGAATTAAATAAAAATGCCCACTCAATAGCGGGCTCGAATTATCATTCTTAGAGCTATGCGAGTCTCTTAGGCCTTTGGCAAAATGATTTCACTGTGCAATGGGAATGGCAACAACTGCTGAAAACACCGCGACTTGATCAAAATTTTCTAAAAAAATTTCCTTACGGTTATTCTCGTGAATAACTCACTTCAACCTAGATTGTTTCTTGTCTGACTTAGACACAGAAGCGAGATAATATATTCTTTATCTTCTCCAGTAGTCATTTGATTCACCAATGCTTCAAGCTCCTCCTCGGGCAACCGCGCGACGTACTGCAAATCATCTTCGGGTAACTCAATCGAATTTGAAACTAACCAGGATTCAATCAAACGCAATAACAATTCTCTGGCACCAAAACTCGCTCCGCGATCATAAATTTTCCGAAGCAACTTATCATTTTTAATGTCTAGTGAAAACATATTCATAATCCTTTGTCGTGTATCGTCGTCGACTCTACGAAGAGTAGCTGCAACTAACAAACACGCAGGCAATGAGAGATAGTCGTACGATTCAGATTCCCTTAGATACTGTTCCACTCTGCTTGCTATATACAACCAATCGGCGTTTTCGGTATTTTCTTGCACCAATAGAGATAGTATCCAATCTAGCGGTAGCTGACTACTATTCAGTCTCGCGCTCTGATATTTGAAAGACCGGACATCACGCAAACCAAATTGAAATGATAATCCAGACTGTAAGATCCCATTTTTCATTGTAAGCAATTCATTGCCGATGTACAAAACTTCCTGCTTAACATCCAGATACGAGTTATTTCCGGCACTTACATACCATTTTATAATTGAATTACGATAATCAAGCATACGAATATGCATTTGGGGATGATTCGCAGTCTGGAACTCTACATGATAAATTGTGTTTTCTGCACGTATTAGAGCATCAACTCGACTTTGTTCGAACGAGGGAAACTCGTTAGAAAGAGCGTAACCTTGGGGAAGCCCCATCAAATTACTGAGACTGGAGTGCTCGAATACAAAAAATATCTTCATCATTATGTCATACTTTGGAAAATTCTTGTAGAGAATTTCAAGGAGGCGACCCAATTTATATTCCTCAAAGCATTCCCCATCGGTACCCAAATTATTGAATTACCAATGATGACAACAACATTTCACTGTCAGGATCAATAAATGCAGCGCTTCGCCCTTTGCAAGGACGCGAACCACCATCGATCCCACAGGAGACCATATACCGAACAACCGTAGCCCGATGCCAAATAAGCGAATAGTTTTTTTGATTTCCCTCCCTTCTTTAAATAGCCTCTGAACTTAAGGTTGCGGCTAGACGGTGGTTCAGCATCTTTTCAACGAGGAAATCAACCAGCTAAGTTCGCTTCGCGCAGATGATACAAGACTTGCATAAGATCTGATCATCATTGAGCCATGCAAATATTGCTTCTCAATCGAAGGATCGCAGCCTTTTCCCACCATAAGCACGGTCATTTCTGAACCAGTCGCCAGAAGCGGCGAGAGCTTATCTCGATATATCTCGGCCTGTGCAATATCTATACGTTTTATGTAATTCGACGGCCGCTTAAATTCAATCAGAAGAAAGCTGTCGTTGTAATCCTGCGATAATAACAAATCCGGTCGCGTATCCTGATCTTCTTCGGAGTAATTTTTATCGCAGTATTCTTTAATTATGCGCTTCAACGTCACGTTGGACGCCATAGTGGTGAATTGCCTTCCGAGCAGCCAAAGATTGTTCTCAAGTGCTGTGTGGACGTCTTTTTCCAGCGTCTTAGCGTCAAAGAGCAGCTTGTCGAAATGGTCTAAAAATTCAAGCCGACGAGCCGCCTGTTGCGCGATACCAGCCAATTCCACCATCCCAAACTGATCGAGTGATTTCGCGAATGTACTGATATCCGCGTCACTGCATTTATTCACATGCTCAAGGACTGTCCAATAAACATCCCGTTCGATGGCATCGAGTGTGACATCAACAATCACAGATATTCTTTCGTCCGACTCTCCATAAAAACGTTGCAAAATTCGTTGGACAGCTTCTTGCGCGTTCTGTCTCCGGAACTCAGGGAGAGCCAACAGTCTCTGGTTAATCTGTCTTTGCAAACGGGCTTTTTGCAGCGCCATATCTTGGGCGTACGCCGTCCGCAATTCCTTTTTCACCACACTCTGGATGTATTCTCTCGCCTCTTGGAAGACTTTGCTATTTTCGATAACGCCGCCCCAATCTGCCGTTACAAACTCCTCTACTCCGCTGAGTTCGACCTCGCCTAAGATTCTCTTCAAAAGACTCTTGGGAATTTCAAGGTCGTCCTCTAGGCCGAAAGTCATTGGCTTTCCGACCACCTTACCATCGACCTTAAGAATTATTCCGGATTGCTTCGGAAGCTTCTTGCCTTCAGCAATCGTGAAATGAAGGGCTATTTTTCCTGCTGTCTTCAGTTCTGTTTCAATCTTGGTCGTATTACCCGGCACATCCTCAACCGAGAGTGCGATGCCATCAACAAATACATTGAAACTGTCTTCACGCCCGTATTCATGAACCAATACTTCACGCAACCGCTCGGCGGTCGGAAAGTTCAACCGGTTGTCGAGATCTGAAAGGGTTACACGTGTACCCGATTCCGTCGTAGCGGCGTCAATTTCCTCAAATGGCAGAGCAACGGATTCCAGATCGCTCTGATGCTCAAGTAATTGTTTCTTATCTATAATGAGTGAGCATTTTTTACCTCTTGCGACTGCGGAAACTTGCATTTTAGATGCAAGAATTAGACCCGCAAATTTTCCGATGCCTTTCCGACCTTTTACACGGCGATTTAGTTTTCTCGTACGGTCACCGGAGCGGCTTCGTTTATCGCTGGCTATATTCAAATACTCGCCCCGCATTTCGGCCGCTGTCATTCCTGAGCCATCATCGACGACAACGATGCTATCGCCTGACAAGGCTGAAGGCAGCGTTAACCAAACATTTAACGCATCCGCGTCCCATGCATTATCAACGAGTTCCTTTAGAGCACTTTCGCTAGAGCGATAAGTTTCGCCCAGAATACGAGTCAACCGAGTGTTTACAGAAAAGTTCGCAATGGTTGTCATAATTCCCCCGGCAATTCCCCATGACGGCTATCGGTTAACGACTACTATTACCCCGATGATCAAGCTATCCCCGATTGAACTCCTACCGTCAAGGATCGTCGGCACCCAACGACGGGTGTGCGTGCTACAAGTTTTGTTCGGATGAAGTTGACGTTCGGTCATTGTCTCGCACGAATTCTATTGCAGTTACGCTGCGAAGACGCAGGGGTGCCAAACTTAATTCCGATATTACTACTGAAATTTAAAACATCAGAAAGAGGTGTTCATTGTTTTTCGTACCGATTGCGGCAACGACGTGATAAATTGCCTAACTGACTGACCTTTTGCCGTAGATACAAATGGGGGCTATCTTGAATCTAACCTACGCGATCGGCGATGTGCACGGTTGCGCCGAACTTCTGCAGAAAATGCTATCAACGATTGAGGTTGACGCTGACGGAGAGCGGTATCGGGTCATTTTCCTGGGCGATATAATAGATCGCGGCCCCGACAGTCGCGCTGCCATGGAATTGGTCTGTCTCACGCTTGACACCCTCCCCGACAGTAGTCTGATCCAAGGCAACCATGAGGAACTACTGCTCAGAGTTTTGGCGTGCGATGACAACAGCGACCGCGTGCTGGCACATTGGAAGAAGCAGGGTGGCGACACTACATTTTGGTCTTACTCATTCCTCGGCTATGAGAATTCCAGTTTAATCTCGGATGAATTCGAAGAGCTCTATCCACGCCATCTAAGAGCCTTAAACGAATCCGTCAGCTATGTGATCGAAGGTCAATACGTTTTCGTTCATGCTGGCATTCGACCTGGGGTCGCGATGGCGGATCAGAAAGAAAAAGATCTTCGTTGGATCAGAGAAGGCTTTCTCGATTTTGAAGGCGACCACGGATACACAGTGGTTCACGGTCACACCATAACCGACAACTTCCAACCTGAGCGCCATGCCAACCGTATCAACCTCGACAGCGGCGCATACGTATCTGGAAAGCTAAGTGCATTGAAAGTGATAAATGGCGAACGTGAAACGATGTTAACCGTTTCTCTGTAGCCTAAAAAATATCGGATACGCGTGGCTTGGACTTTCCTGATAGCCAAGGCTATAAACAGCGCGGGCCATCTGGCAACCCAAGACCACGGCTCTCCAGCTTTACCGGTACTTCTCTGGCTCTCAAGGCAGCATGTTCATCGAATTCAGCTCTAGTTGTCTGTGCGGGATCACACGGTCTTACCCCAAGTCCCCAATGCTCAAAAAGCGTTCCGACAGGAATGTTAGTCAGTCCAGCGTGCTCCACACGGAAAAGATGACTGCCGACATGGTTTCTTCCGTAATTTCTGCCGAGTTCGCCCAAGTCGACCATGCTCGTCTGCGTGCATGATAAACGCAAACCATCCAGTTCAATTCTGGCCGGAAGCAATTTCATCGCCAAATCGATAGCATCCGTCAGATCAAAATATCCGAAGACGGAATAAGCGAATTCCGTATCCAGATCGAAAATCCGCAGCCTAGAAACGCGATACATACTGTCCCGATATTTCAGGCTAGAAAAATAAGCCTGTCCCTGCGCAACCGGTATGTCGGCATCCAAAATTATCTGTGCGTCTTCTCCAAAAATATCCCATTCAAGTTCCATGATGTCCTCCTGAGGTTAAGCTGGAGGCATTATCGCCGGGCCATTTGCAAGAGACACACGAATAGTTTTCTCACCGAGAGTATCTGACATTACTCCGGTCGGACCGAACCCAGAGACGCACGCCGTTTCTCTCAGATTAATTACTCTCTGATGTCTAAATCGGGTTGTTTAGGGCCAATGATTAGTGATTAATTTAACATTTCTGCTGCATCAAAGTTCGGAAAAGGGAGTAATAGTATGGCTGTTCGCGGACGTCCCAGAAAAGACCCATCTTTAAAAGGTAATGACGCTGAAAAAGCGCGGGCGGTAAAAATTTCGATCGACAAAGACGTTTACGAAGCATTGATAAGCCATTGCGATGCGCTAGAAGAAGCCTTCTCTTTTCGTCCGACCCTTTCGCAAGCAATTACTCATGCGTTGAAAAAGGCTGCGCCGTCAGCTGTATGATTAGACTGTATGGCGAGTACAGGGCGACGCACACCATCCTGATTTATATATAACTGATTATCCGTCTGGTGTTTTGAGAAACAGCAGACGCCTTCGGTCAGTACGAATGAAGCCAGCACAATTAAACGTTGGAGCTCATTTCCAGTTGTTGCTCCGGGAAATCTACGATTGACTTCAGGGTGGCTCCCACGCATATTCCCCGAACTCTGAGGAGAGAACTCCACTAGGGGAAGATCTTTTCTCCCCCCGGGAATCGCAAACTCATATATGTTATCCGTTAAACCTATTGAAGATTTTGATCTATCTCCCGATAACAAGCGTCGACTGCCCCGACGTCGTAACGGTTTAATGGCTTCCACACACGTCCCTTGAAATCGAAAAACTCGATCACACACTTGTCGCGTTCGGTATCAGCCCATTGCGCGGCGATGAGGCGACTATCACGCCGAAACATCAGCGACAAATACATGTTGTCTTCGCCACCGCGTGGGAAGCCCATTGGACGACCAGTATTGCTATCACTTACAATCACTGCCGAGCAGCCGGTCCCACAGCCAAACTGAATCAACGAATAGTGCCCCGCAAAATTGGGCCCGTCTTTGAGACCATTGCGAATTCGAGTTCGAAACGAATTGAAATCCTTATCGCGTCCCTTGAAGTCCGGCATCTTCGTTTTGCCGGAAAACCGCGCTTCGACTGGATATGCGCGGGGATCTGGAGCACTTACACGGGTGGCATTGGCTTGATCCGACGATTGGCGTCCTTCGCATTGATGCCAGTTCATCTGATACCCGTATTCTCCGGGACGCCCATAACACCAGCCCACAGACGCGAGTTTGGCATCCAGCTTATCTCGTCGTCCGCAAGCTTTATGTGTTTCAGGAGCGTCACCTGATCCACCTCTGCATAATTGGTTTTCTGTATGCCACTGCGAGATTATTCGGGTGGGTTCGAATACGCTTTTGTCGAGTGTTATGACCTTCCCCGATTCAGAGACGATCCTATTCGTGCGTGGATCCCAGCCGAACGCGAATTCGGCATCTCCGGACGAGGTCTTGCCGGAGAAGCTTCGCGCAAACCATTCGACGACACCTGTGATCTGGCAATTATCCGTGCAGCTAACTTTAACCGTGTCGGCTTTCGGGCTGTAGGCCCGCTCAGGCCAACGCTCCACAAACTTGCGCTTCTCGTCAACGATGAAGGACTTGGTCTGCACCTTGTCGTAAAATGTAACAAAGTCAGCATAAGCGCTTTCCGCGAAGTTCATTGACTGGCTGCTCGATTGCGACCAGGTTTCGTAATAGGTCATCAGAAAAGCACGCGCTCTATCTTCTCTCGTGTCATTCTGCGGCATGCTCTCGGCCACTGACGGCGGCTGGACGGGTTGAGGAGTTGTTGCAACGGAGGGTGTCGATGCCGCAGTGGCTTCACCGCTCGTTGTTACTTTGAAGTCTTGCATCTCAGTCGCGGTCAGATAGCGCATATCCGTGCTCGGTACCGACAGACTGAGCTGCAGAAGCCTTGGATCAATGCCCATCTCGACGAGATAGGTAATGATGTGCGCTGTAACCCTTTGGACGGCGGCCACCGCACTTTGCCCGTCCAGTGTATGTTCAGGAGCAAACGATGACTGATGGACACCTATTGCACCAGGTTCCGCGTGCCGGTTGATACCACCCACAAACGCGAGTGCACATGCAGACGAGCATTCCATGGAACGAGGTTGCATTGTCGATAGACCAAGGGATCGGATCATTCGACCGTATGCCATCGCGGAGATAATATTGCCCCCTCCACTTGAGAACGAGACAATCTTGGCACCAGTAGCGCCAACTTCGCGAGCAAACACACTTGGATCGTCGTTGGTAGAGAACTCGCCTTTCAAGACCAATGCCGGTGGTCCATCATCAAGTGGTACACGTTCAACAGCTATTTCCGCACGTGCGAATGTCGCAAGCGAAAGTGTGGCGATAACGCTTGCTATCAGGAAACGAGCCAATTGCCATGAACCCATTACCGTTACTCACTTACCTGGCTGAAATACGAAGAGCGTCAAGGGTTTCAGGCGTGATTGTTCCCGTAACCTTCAATCCATAATCGCCTTGAAGCCTTTGCAGTCCTGTTTTCATTGTTGGCCCCAGAAGCCCGTCAATGTCACCGGTGTAATAGCCGTACGCAAGCATCGCGAGTTGGACCTGTTTCACGACTTCCTTGAACTTGTCGCTATTGCCAGGGAGCGTCTTCAAAGGCGCTACTGTACCCCCTCCTGCACCTGACCCAGACGGTGCAGATGGATAATATTGGGGCGACGGCGCAGGAGCAGTATTAACAGGCGGATTATAAAGCGGTGCCGCATAACTCCGGGACGGCGCACTGTAAGAAGGCGCTCGATAGGAATAGCCGCCGGTTGAGGAACGGTGACTGCTATGTGACCGGTGTGAACTGTGGCTTCTGTGGCCAGCCAGAGTGTAGTCGTGGTCCATCCTGAAAACATCGAATAGAGATTTCGAGCTTCCTCCGTCATCTATGGACGGCTTTGGTGGCATTGCCACCGCTTCCGCTGGCAAGAACCCAGCGGCCAGCAAAGATGGAATTGCGAATACCTTCTTTTTCATAATACCCCCAATGCCCTATAACCGTGATTACGCGGATGCCATTCAAAGAAGCCCCCACAAGCCTCCTTCATCGAACATCCATCACATTCCTCTAGAAAAATCTTCTTCCAGTCCGAGATCGTAGCCGGAGCCAGCGATCTGTAAGCCACTGGCACAGTGCAGAGTGGAAAATTGTATAATTTTGCTTCCAGCCCTCGACTTTGGACGATGTTCAATGCTGTAGCCAGTCCCATAAATTGATCAGAACTGTCGAAGAATAGCGCGTCCCAATTTTTCCTGCCGAAACCAATGTTTTCCATCTGCATGATGGCCCAAACGTCAATAAAGGGCAGCATCGTCGCAATGAATCTCGCCAGTTCCGGCAGGCGCTCTGCGTTCGGGCGCATCAGCACGGTTCTGAGTTCGATCCGACATCCAGCACGGGCCATCAGCGCCAGATTTTTCTGCAACTGCACGTAAGCGCCAGCTTTGCCGACGATCTCGTCATGTACGCAAGCATCTGCAGAATAAAGAGGAATGCCCCAAATCACGCGACCGAGATCAATCTGGCTTAGGGCGGATACATCCTCAACGGCAAAATGCTGAGCATTCGTAAGAACGTGAAAGCTGATATCGGGACGCTGTTGCATTACACGGCTGAGAAGCCCGAAAAGCTGACTCTTATAGAGGGTTGGCTCTCCACCCGACAGGCCGATTACGGCGTTGCGCGGAGCCAACAATGCTGCGGCTTCGAAGTATGGAAACAGATCCACATGATGCTGTTTCGGGGGCTGAGAACACATCACGCAAAGCTGGTCACATCGCTCGGTAATTACGAATGTATTATGAGGCGAGTTCCTGCGAACAAGACGATCAGCGACACGCTTTCTCGGATTGACAAGGAGCACATCACCATTGACATCAGAAGGCGAAATTCCCGAGATTGTTATTCGGCCTGCTTTCCCTTCAAAGATGCTGTCGCCCTGTGCCTCTGACATCAGGTTTGCTTCGAAAGCTTCATCGACCCAGGGCTCATCCATCGGCCGATCTGCCCATAGTCTAACAACAAAGGGCTCCGACGCTTCTGACATTGCTTTTATACGGAGCGGTATCATGTGTGCACCTCAACCATCTGAGGGCTCCAATCGGCGATACCCAGCCATTGCGCGACGGAAAACTGTATTGCTTCGTCATTGCTATATAGAAATTCGAAAGCCTTATCGAAAATGGCTGTGTGCCGACCACAGAACCATGTTTCGTGACGAGGGACATCAATACGACCATACCGCGAAAGGTCATCGACGACATCGGTCCCGCAGAAAGGTTGATAAACGCAATGAATGCAGTCTGGGTCGAAATTGTTCAGCGACGAGGCGTTGAGAGCGGCAATCTTTGTGGAATCCAAGCCTGACGAGAGGTCACCTATGCTGAGATCAATCCGACCGATACGTGACAACATTCGGGCTTCGTCGGTTGGATAAAATACGCCATCATGATCAATGACCAAATAGTCTGACGCAAAGAAGTTTGGATTTCGAAGATCCACATGCTGATCTGATCCGGTGCGGAGAATACGCTTCAGACACTGACTGAAATAGTATTCTTCCAAAACCGATCCAGTTGCGAAATTGCGCTCGACCAAGCGATCAATGAAATCGGAATAAAGAGTATTCCAGCGTTGAAGCACGTCACCACGCTGCTTCAGTTTCCGGGCAAACCCCTGATAATTTATCGGCCGCAGGTAAATTGATCGAATGCCGAACTGTTCAAAGTTCGTAATCAAAGCTTCCAGATCAGGAGGGTTATCGACATCAATGGTAGGCAATGCCGAAATCTTGCCTTCTGGAAAGCGCCGAACTGCCTCGTTCAAATTCTTGAAAAACGCATCGGTTTTTGAAGCTCCGTGCGTTCTTTGCCGCTCGTGAGTTCTACGATCTCCGTCGACGGACGTGCTTATAAAAGTGTCGCCATCTGCCAGAATGGACCATTCGCGCCCAGACAAATTTTGCAGGTTCGTGCAAACGACAAACTGAGCACTCTCGAAACGTTGTCGGCAAAACGCCCTCACCTTTTCAAGAATATCCAACCGAAGTAGTGGCTCTCCACCCTGAAATTCGATCTTGATCGATCTGGTTGAAAGTTGGTTCAGAAACTGGAGAACACCCTCAAGCGTTTCTTCATTCCAATCAAAGCCCTGCGCGGTCTCCGAAACGCGAGAAACCTGGCAATAGCTACAAGTCAGATTGCAGCGCAGTGTGGGGACGAGGATCAAATACGTCAGTTCGCCCGCGACCGCCTGGCGTCGCGACCATCTATAAGCAAATGAAGTCCACGCAAGGTCGTTCTGTTCTTCAAATGCGTGGCCATTTGACTTCAAGAACGTCAAGTCGCGTTCAACGAGCTCGCCATTCGCATAGCGATCTAGGAACTTGGCATCTGACCGGAAGAAGCCCCCCGCGTCGTCCGAGAATAGATATTCCTTACCCGTATCTTTGAACTTAAGCGGCCAGATCTCTGTCATTTTATGACCGCCGACAGCAAGGACTTCCGCAACGAAAGCGTTTCGACGAGAATCTTCTCGCGATACATCTGATGGGCTATCGCGCTTCGAAAAGCTGGAACAGATTGCTCATCGATGTCTCGGACGGTTATTTTATCGCCATCCAGCGAGAAACTGACGTTTGGATACAATCCCTGAAGCCTTAAAACAGCCGCTTCTGCGTAAGGTAAAAATGCTTCAGTGATTTCGCCGACCAATGATCGGGTTTCGCTACAAAATTGAAAGTTCATATCTCCCCAGCCCAGAAACCATATTGCCTAGGTCCTGAGACAGATCAAGTAAAAACCAACCACAGTCCCTGATGCCGCAGATGACTGGAAGCAAGCCCTCATGAAAGAGTTCAAAGCGGCAAAGATAGATTTTGATGCGAACCGCATGTCGTAATAGTGCAACTACCGCTCTTACACGGCTCTACGTGTAACCGACATCTCGGTCACACGTGCCGTACTGTAGCGGCAATACAATCCGAACCAATTCAAACTGATGATTAAACTACCCAAATCCGAGGCTCATACCAACTGAGTCAATACAAGTCTTTCACTTAGCAAAGTGGCTTTCACATAATGATTTTGAGTCAATTTCCATATCGGAACGAACCCGAATAGCTGTTATTGTACCATTTGTGCTAGAAACCGTAATCTTGCAATTCGCTGTTTCCAAACCACCGGGATGAAAAACTCTAAGGGTGCCAGTTCCGGCTGCGACATATTCATATCGCCTCTGTCCTAAGTATTGCTTGTAAACCTCCCATTTGGCGGCACTGATTTTGCCGGATGTAGATTTATCGATTGGAGGGCCAAAACGCTTTTCAAAGTTTTCAATTGAAGAACCAATCCATTGGCTTCGGAGGTTCTCAGCTACCGGATAATAAAATTTCCCGCCCACATCATATTTTTCACAACCAGCTAGGGCCAGAAATGCAATTAGACTAAGATTCAAGCGAGATACCGTTATGTTAATTAATCCCATAGTTCCCCCAATTTTATATCAGAACATCAGCTTGAAATGACTGTGCTACTAGCTTTCTCAACTCCTTGGATGACAGAATTTCAGCGTTTAAGGAGTTGAACACACGCTGGATCGGCAAGCTCTCTTGGCCAAACTCATATAGCAGGCTCTAGTGGCACGCTGTGTACCGCACAGGCATAATTTCCCATAGCCATTGGTGAGCTTTACATCTTAACAGAGTCCCCGGAATCACTGCTTCTCGCATAACTTGATAAGAGTTTGCATCAAAGCCGACAGTTCTTGAAACACCACTATCAATTCCTCAATGGATGCATAAACAGGCTTAGGATATGGAGGATTAGGAACGGGACGCCCATCAATAGAAAGAGCCAGGTTGCACAGGATAGGAAAACGGCCGCTTTGAATAGTGTCTTCGTATTGGACTGAAAAGAACGTCTCAACCGATCCAGCTTTTTGTAAAATAAACCTTAGTTCAGCCGCCTCTGACAAACCGCCTACCTCGTAGGAAATACCAGGCCCCTCCAGTTTACGCAAACTAATCCGTTCAGATGCAGCCTTCATAATTGCACGGGCATTAATTTTAACTGGCTCCGTCGGATCAGTGCTGTGCGTATCGCAAATGCGATAGTATTCATCACAAATGGCTGAATCCGCAATCATCTTTAAAAAGCTATCCGTAAATGGTTGGTACATGGTCATAGTTTCCGTCTAATAAATCTTGCCATTGATATCTCTCAGTATCACGTTCATACTGCGCGAATATTCAATGATGCTCTGTGGTATCGGTCCCGTTTGTGGGGGTATTTCTAGAATAAGCTTTCCAGACAATGTTTTGCCAGCCATTTCTGCACTTGTAGGCACTGACGCGATGGTTGATCCCGGTGAGTATTTGTTAACTGCCTCGGATATATATGATTTTGCTGTTGCTTCCGAAATATCTCCTAGCTGTGTATATTTTCTCGAAACAATTTCGCCCTTCAATGGATCATATCCGTCGACGATATAATAGCCTTTTCCATCGGGGCGTAAAACATCATTGGTATGTGGAAGAGAAAAACCAACCGACCACCTTCGGTGCGTCCCTACCTAACCAATGCGAACTCAACACACCCTTGACGCAATACTAAGGCTGTCCGACGATAGCTGAATTTTTCTCAAAGCAATGGAGGCCACCATGAGTGAGGATCATCATCGGAATCGCTGGAAGCACGACGGGGTACGCGTGATCAAAGGGGATCAGCTTGATCCAAATACCGCGCAAACGCCCGGGATGTTTCGTCAGGCAGCTATAAACCATGCGCGTGTTGGAGCGCAGAAAATCTGGGCCGGGACGGTCGCAATCGAACCCAATGCGAAAACTGGCGTACATCACCATGGTGCACTGGAAAGCGTCATTTTTGTTCTTCGAGGCAGGGCGCGGATGCGCTGGGGAGATCAACTTGAATACGTTGCCGAAGCCGGACCAGGCGATTTTATTTTCGTACCGCCCTATGTTCCCCATCAGGAAATAAACGCAGATCCTAACAACGTGCTGGAATGCGTTCTTGTTCGTTCCGACAATGAGGCAGTTGTCGTGAACATCACGGACGTGGATCCAATAGAAGATCCTGAGGAGGTCTATTGGGTGGATCCGTTACATCACCATCCTCAGCGACGCTAGCGCCGTTACGAATGGAGTAGTTCACTTTCAGACTAGCGCGCAATCGCAAGCCCGCTCAATCCAATTTGTCTCCGTTCTCTAACGGTCCACCGCCAGTCAGTATATCTCTGACCTTATCGACGTCAACGTCTTCGACTGCTTCTATTCTATAGGTTTTCCCATTCGCTACAAAAAACTGCGGCCCATTTAAAGCCACAGAAGACAAAACATTGCTCGTATCCGAAATGAACTCATCGATGGTCCAAAGCTTTCCAGTCTTCATTTAATAACTATCCAATGTCTGATAACGGCGGCTTTACAGGCCACCGTTCGGTTTACTAATTCTTATTTTACCAAATTCTTGTCAATTGCTTCGACGATAATATCCAGTTAATCAAGCCTGCGAGTGCCGTATGAACACGCATGAGCGCCTGCTTCTAGATACATGTATCTTAAGCAAATTTGCTTACAAGAATCCTCCGACCCAAATTATCACATGGTCCCAGCGATTTCCGGATAATTATTTTGCTATCTCTGTTTCGACAGTGATCGAGATTCAGAAAGGAATTGAGAATCTGCGATTGTCTGGTTCGCCCCGAGCGAGTGCCCTAGAGGAGTGGCTGGACCGACTGCTCGCTAGTGACCTCATTTGCCTCGATCAAGACGTCATCACCGCAAGAATTATAGGTCGAATGATCTCTACGCCCGCGTTAAAATCACTCTGGGTGCCCGACGCAAAATCTAAGAAGCCCAAATTCGGCCAAGACCTTCAAATAGCGGCCACTTCTATACGCCACCAGATTCCCATTGCAACAGAGAACGTCAACGACTTCCTTCGTATTCATCAATGGTTCAAGCTTCCAGGATTGTGCAATCCTTTGACGGGCAAATGGTACGGCCACGAGACGCATTCGGGAATGATCCCTTGACTCTCGCATTTTGTTCCTGTTATGTTCTTTGTTATGAAGCACGCGTTCAACCCCTCCCCGAAGCTAGCATCTCGCTCCACTGAGTGCGATGCTAGCCGCGTGCTTCGAATACGTTTCATCTGATTGCTGAATTTCAATTATTCACTGGCGGCATAATCGGCCGCCGCAATCAGAGGGAACAACTATGTTCCATTCCATTGCTGATCAGCTTCTGGCGGATGCCAGATTGAATGCCGCAACTCGTACATTTCCGCCGTCACAAGTCTTGAAATGTCGTGGAGAGGCCATTTTTCGTTCCCAGCGAGCCAGAAATTTAGGTTGCCTATTCGACCTCGATCCGGATGTGCTTGCTTGGACCTGTTTACCGATTTTACTTCGCTTAGGCGACGGATACCATATCGTGGATTTTGCGGTTCAACGCCATGACGGCGATTTTCTTGTGGATGCCGTAACACCGCAAGATTGGGCAGTCAAAGCTGCGGAGTCCGAGGGCTGGCGTTACGATTGCTCCTCTTACAGGCTCGATGACAATCATGCACTTATTGCAAACGCAGTGGACCTGTTGCCATATGCGCATAATTCCATGGTGTCGCTTGCTGACCGTTTACGGGTGCTGTCTGCGCTTGACGATGATGGGCCGCTTGCCCTGAAGCATTGCGTTCAACTCATTCGAAATTCAAGCGAACCAATGGCGGCAATCGCGGCACTTTATTTCTCCGGAGAGATCAGATTCGATCTCACCGAGAGGATAAATCCCGACACCCGCGTTTCCCGAACCTAATTCAATTTCAAAATTTAACACCACGCAAATCGGGGCATCGCGCCCGATAACAAGGATTCTTATCGATGAATAGCCAGAATTATCTGAACGACATGATCAGCAAACTCCACCAATTGATCGATGACCTGAAGATGCTCCGAGACGGCAAACAGCCAGCACCTGAAATTCTTGATGACAGTCCCGCGCTATACGACTGGAAACAGACTACTCGACCTGCTGCATGCCTGGAAGGATTGGTCCAGGAACATCCGAGCCTTGGTCGCAACAGACTCATTATCACGAGCGATCTTTACTATCTCGATCCTGAAATGCGGTTCGCACGCACACTTTCCAGATTCTATAGGCTCGGCAATCCAGTCAGGTTCGGAAGACAGCATTAAACCCATGAGGGCAACTTCGATGAAACTCATCCGAATATCAAATCGCTACTGCGGGTCTCCTCTTCTCCTACTTCCACCCAGTGCGAGTAAACAGAATGAAGTATTTCCAACGAACACAAGACAGTTTTGCCTTGGAGCTGGCTCGGGCACACGTCACTAGGCAAATTCGAAAACACGGCCTTCATCAATTTCTAGCAGGGCGAGTGTGCACTCTAGCTATCATTATCGATCACCAAGAAGATCTGGAATTCTACGAACGCGCGCTTACTGAGATCAAACACTACTGTGCAGGCCCGCGCTCCCAAAGGATCATCACAATCGACGAAAAGCAGGCGCAACGCCAAAAGCGGTTAAAGCGACCAGCCGAGGAATTTTCGTGGGCAAGGCAAACCGTCTTCTTGACGCATAATGAATTATCATTGCCTGAACACGTATCGGCAACAGCAGACTACGTTGTTACAATTAAAACCGACGTATCACTTTGCGAAGCCGTTGCTCGGGATTTTCAGCAAACTAAAACTGAATTTTCGAAAATCGATGAGCTTCGTGACGTTTCCCTGAGCCGCATCGTGACTTTTATCACGCAAAATTGGACTGAGGCGGAAATCAGAAAGAAGCTTCATCAATTCACTTCCGCCACAAAAATTTCCCAAGAAACCCGAGCGACTGATATCAATCTGGATAACCTGGTTGGATATGGATCGGCTGCAACTTGGGGAAAGTTGCTCGCCAGCGATCTTGGCCTTTACCGCGCCGGTCAGTTACCTTGGTCAGATATTGACCGAGGAATTCTCATCAGCGGACCGCCCGGCGTCGGCAAAACATTGTTTGCCCGTGCGCTGGCCAACACATGCAATGTACCATTTTACGCACATTCACTTGCTTGCTGGCAATCGCAAGGAAGTTTGGATGATCTGCTCAAAGCGATGCGATCTGCTTTCGAAGAAGCCAGTAAAAACGCCCCCGCGATTCTTTTTCTAGACGAGCTCGATAGCTTCGGCAATCGCGCTAATCTGTCGGGACATAATGCCAATTATGGGCGGCAAGTAATCAATGCACTGCTAGAACAACTGGATGGGGTCAGTAACAGAGAAGGTGTTTTCGTTATTGCGGCAACAAACATGCCAGACTTAATTGACCCCGCAATTACCCGCTCCGGACGCATTGAACATCATGTGTCAATCACACTTCCCGAACCAGCTGAACGTGAAGGGATTCTCCGATTCCATCTCGGTCGTGACCTTGAAGGCGAGAACATCTCGGACATTGCGGGGAGTTTGACCGGGGCATCTGGAGCAGATATCGCAAAGTTTGTGCGTCAAGCTCGACATATTGCGCGACTGGAAAAGCGACCTTTGGCGCTGTCCGATTTACTGAGATTAAAGCCAGCTACTACGCCCATTCAGCCCGACGACATCTACCGAATTGCCGTACATGAGGCGGGACATACCGTCGTCGCCCACGCCCTTTCTGTTAGCCTCGGCATGATGCCGGTTTCGGTGATGATCCATCGCGAAGTCCAACGCGGAACTGCTCGTCTGGGCGGTGTCAGAATGCGTGATACAGAGCCCAAGATTATCAAACTACGAGAAAATTACGAAGCAGAGATTTGCAGCTATCTAGGAGGCCTGGCGGCTGAACATGTCATTCTTGGAACTCATTCGGACGGTGGCGGAGGAGCAACAGGGTCCGATCTTGCCAAAGCGACCGAAATTGCTATCAAAATGGAGGCTTCATACGGACTGGGTGAGAACCTATCTTTTTGGTCCGCTCATTGTGATTGCAGAACCGATTGGCTCAAATACAATTCACAGCTTCGAACGATTGTCGACAAGACCCTTCGATCTTGTTTCATTAAAGCCTGTGCAATCATTGAAGAAAGAACAAGTGCCGTTCTGCTCATCGTGGACCAGTTAGAAGGAAACGGAGAGGTCGACGAAAAGGCTATTCTGAAATCTTTAAATCACCCTATTGATGTTCGTGGTGAAAATGCTGGCGCAGTTACTAACCTGAAAGCCGGATAATAGATCTGATGCTCATAGCGAGAAGCAAAAAAGAGGGCCAACGGAAAACCGTGGCCCTTTAAGTTTTGAAGGTCTTAAAAACCTCCAGAGGGGAACAGCTGCGCCGCGCAATGGGAGGAGGCGCGAACCGCAGCTGGATGCGTTATGCCTAATTCCTATTCAGTTTGCACTTTTTTAATGCGCAAACCAGCTATGCAAATTTTGAATAGCCATTTTTATTTCCCGCTTTCGCACAACCAACTTGCATGACAAAATAAATAACATCCAAACGGCTCTTAAAGGGCCAAAGGCCACCCCAGGATTGAGCTGTATATGTCCGAGACAGCATCGAGGCGGCCATCACTTCTTTGTCGACATGAGCGTTACAAATCATCGCCTGTCACGACTCGATGCTCAATCATCGGTTCGGAATTGCATACAACATCGATTACATGATCATCGCAAACCACCGCATAATGGACGATTGGTCCAGGTTGGATTGACGAAGCCCAAGTGCTTTTCGATACAAAATCAAGGAAAGTGGATCGCTCATGCTTACGTAGACGATGCGAGTAGTCCTCATTGTCTTCAGGGATTGCATACGTCTCGTCCCTAACGGAAAAGCAAAGGTAATTCTCGAAGACAATTCTAAAAGCGTCGTATCCTTCCCGTGTCATGATCGGATGCGCTTCTTTGAGAAGGGCTTCCATGACTTCGCCACCGATCTCAATCGAAACAGGTTCCTCTTGGACGCGCCCTTCCACAACATCGATCCGAAGGTCGAGCGAAGGCCCAGTCTCAAGCTTGGCAAGAAATATGTGGCGGCAAGCATCCAGTTTTGCGCTCGCCGCATTCTGACAGTCCATAAATCCACTCCATCTCGTTCCAGAGCAATATGGGTAGGCGTATTAGGGCTTGTTCGCAACGAAAGTGATTGTTGACATTCCCGTAGGCTTTAAGGAATGACTGCAATTCGACTGACAACTTAGAAGCCCAGAACTGGTCGTTCCGGCTTCGATGATCGCGCATGAAATTGCAGCCTTGGACGCGACCGACATCCATAAGCGCTTCTACTGGCCAATTTCGCCCGATGACAGGCAATCTCAGAAACCGGTAGACCGCGTTTAGGCTAGTTGTGACTGCAGTCGGCGCAATGCTAGCGACAACAGTACATCAGCGATGGTAAGTTCTGCATAAATCGAGGAATCGAATGTCAGGTATCATTCCGCTTGAAGCGGGCCGGAACGCGTTTGGATTGAATAGCCTAGCCTATAACGATGCCAGGCCCGAATATCCGCCACGCATATTTGAGATTTTGCGCGAGCATGGTGCGTCGCAAGCTGCCAGTGTTTTCGAAGTAGGTGCGGGTTCGGGACAAGCCACAGCGCCATTGCTTGCCTTGGGCTGCAAAATAACAGCTATCGAACCGGACGCCCGCCTAGCGACAGTTCTGGCCGAACGACTCACGCATTACGAAACATCGCTAACCATCATGCAATCGTCATTTGAAGATTGTGTGCTACATCCCGATAAATTCGATCTTGGCGTCTCTGCAACGGCTTTCCACTGGCTGGAACAAGCAAGTGCGCTCACCAAGGTGCTAGGGCTTTTGCGACCAGGTGGCTGGTGGGCGATGTGGTGGACGGTTTTCGG